>Ga0268284_1000088_pt1 | contig 83828 bp, 79 predicted proteins | sample saktaG_14_FD_190137 | JGI IMG/M metagenome (GOLD analysis project Ga0268284, IMG submission 190137) | Saline water microbial communities from Sakinaw Lake, British Columbia, Canada - sak_2013_06_06_40m | ecosystem: Environmental > Aquatic > Non-marine Saline and Alkaline > Saline ...
TAGAGATCGACCGCACGGTTCACTGGGTAATATGGCTCCAGCAGAATATGCATTGGTAATCGCAAAAGCTTCATGATCCGCAAAACTAACATTATGGCTGGTACCAAAAAGGGGTGAGGACCAATATCCCGAGGACTCAAAGACACGGTGCTCTTGTTTTACGGGGCGAGGTCACGGTGCTCCCTGGCGATTGAGTCCGCCACCTTTTTCATAATTCTTGCTGTGTCTTCTGGCATTGCAGTACTTATGTAGATACCGGAGCCCATTTCAAAACCCGCAATGGTGGTAAGCCGGGGCACTATCCGGATATGCCAGTGATAATAAGGGTCTTCTTCATCCTCGGTAGTACTGGTATTAAACATGTAGTTGAAGGCCGGATTATCGAGCTCCCGGTAAAGGCCCAGAAGAGTGTCCTTTAACACCACGGACAGCTCAGTTAAATAGGTTGATGGAAACAGGCCGAAAGAGGCACGATGCATCTTTGGAATAATCCAGGTCTCGTATGGAACGCGTGAAGCATATGGATGAAGTACAACAAAATCTTTGGTCTCAGCAACAACCCGTTCTCCTGTTTTTAATTCCTCGACAATCAAATCACAATAAAGGCACTTGCCCATATCATCATAATAATTAACAGCGGCATCGAATTTTCGTCGATAGTAGATACCGGCGATAGGTGTGGCGACTAACTGCGAATGTGAGTGGATTAACGACGTTCCAGATGCCCAGCCATGGTTCTTAAAAATAGTGATGAACTTCAGTTGCCGGATTTTCTTCAAGGTGTTGTACCTCTCCAGATAGGCAAATAGCACAGTTTCTACTTGCTCATAGGTCATCAGAGCCATCGGCATATTGTGGACCGGGGTTTCTATAATCACCTCATTTACGCCTACTCCATCCATTTTGCGAAACAGATTTCCTTCCGTCTTTCTAGCTGTATCGCCCAAACCACTGAATGCGCCGAACCGATTAGGTATGATCCTGACCGCCCAATCTGAAACGTCAGCTGATGATGGAAATCTCAGGACTTCAATGGGAGTCTGGTTTTCGTTACCCGGGCAAAACGGGCAGGACTTATCCCAGTTTGGGATCTCATGAACAGGCGCACTTTTGGGTGCATCCTGAGGGCGTTTAGCTCTCTCCGGAGCAACTACCACCCATTCTCGGGTTGTGGGATCTTGCCTGATTTCTGACATGCTACGCACCAAATTACATAATCAACTGTATAGTTCTATTCAAGCCATCAATCATCTGTTGATTAAGGCTATTCGTATTGTATCGCCTTCCCGGCCAGTTTGAAAACGGTCTTAAAGGAACCCAGCAAATCAAGATATTGCTCTATCAATCGAGTCATGAGAAAGCGCTGCCTTACAGATTCCTTTGCCTCTCTACCCATACGCTCACGCAGATCCCGGTCTTTAATCAATTGCACTATTTTTTCAGCCGCCTGATCAACGGAATCCACCAGGAAGCCGTTGGCACCGTCTTCGATCTGATAACGTATTCCTCCCACATTACCACCGATCACAGCAGAACCTTTCCACATGGCCTCGGTTACGGTCAGACCGAACCCCTCACGTAGCGATTTCTGCAGCACCACGGCCGCTTTTCGCTGCAAGGCATTGACGAGAGCCCCATCCTGCACCGTAAGGATGATGAGCCTGTCATTTCTATAGCCCAACAATGACTTGAAGACCTCGTTGCCCTCAGGGTCATCAGTGGCGACATTGCCGACAAGCACCAGAGTACAGTCAACCTGTTTGCTTGCTAATTGGAAGGCTTTGATAACACCTTCCGGATCCTTCCAGCGGTCGAAGCGGGAGATCTGCACAACCAGCGGCAGGTCAACGGGGATATTATAATGTGCCAGTCGTTCTTTTATCTCCTGTTCATCGATCTCCCTGTTGGTAATGGTAAAAGGGTCTATGGCAGGCATAAAGAAAAGCTGCGGCGTTTTAATATCCTGTTTATACTCCCTGCCGCTCAGTATGACCGCGTCATATTTTTCAATGTACGGTACAAGACGGCTCCACAGAGCTTTGTGAGGAGCCGAAAGATCGATATGACAGCGCCATATCCACGGACAGTCCTTACGGTAATGATTGATCATGGGCAGGGGTTGTGGATCATGTACGATAACTATATCATGGTCCAGATGGTTCCTGACCGCATTTTCATAGATGACATCTTCATAGATTTGCATCTTCCTGTCTGTGAGGTTTATCTCGGCGCCCTGTATAGCGTTGTGCATTTTCTTGGTGATGGTAAAGAAGTCAGGTGACCCCTGTATCACCCGCCATCCGGTTTTTATGCCCAGGCTGTTCATTAACAGAGTCTCGGATGATAATAGTTGTGCCACACCGCCCCCGTAATAGGTCGAGTTTATATTCACAACATGCAAATTTTGAAGTGGCCTGGCCTTTTCTTTCAACCGTTTTATTACAGCGGCCCCAACCAGTGGCTTATAATCCTCTAACTGTGTTAATCTGAATTTCCTCATCTAATTAAACTCCCTCTTATCCGGCCGCAGGTACAGTGCGCTGCCGGTCAAGTATCCTGTATGTCAGCAGTTTGACCTGATCAGCGATGAAAAACCATACGATAGCATAGCCCCAGATAAATCCGGCCCAGCCCCAACCGATAGGCGCCATTACAATACCATAAACTGCGATCAAAGTAGCCACGATCTGTGTAGCGATTACTGCGAATAAGAGTATATTTGAGGGCCTGGTGGACCAGAAGGGACCCCTTGTACGTGCAACGAAAACAGTCAAATGACCGGCAACGGACAGCTTGAGATACATAAACGACTGCACGGTGTCGCGGGAGAGATGAAAAACTGTCTCGGCAAGGTAAAACAGGAAGAAAGAAGCAAACACTCCGGCTATGCCAAGTACACCGGCCATTGTCAGGACTTCGCGCATGTTCCAGCGTTGCGGTTGTGTGGAGAAATTTACGTTATCATAGGCAATGGACAGGATAGCCCCGTCATTAAGTATCGCCAGTAGCACAATCATAATGGCGGTGACGGGGTAAAAGTTAAAAACCACTATGGATAAAGTCATGAAAAGCAGTACGCGTATCGTTTCAGCAATGCGGTAGATGGCGTAATTAGTCATGCGCTGAAAGGTCTTACGGCTCTCCTTAACAGCATCGATAATCACAGAAAGGCCGGGTATCATGAGGACGATATCGGCCGCTGCTCTGGCAGCATCGGTGGAACCTGATACTGCAATACCTGCGTCAGCTTTTTTTAAGGCGGGCGCATCGTTTACTCCATCGCCGGTCATTCCGACTATGTGGCCGCGATTTTGCAGTATTTCTACTATATGGTACTTATGCTCGGGGTATACCTGCGCAAATCCATCGGCCTGCTCAATTGCGTCACTAAGCCTGCTATCAACATCTGTATCAGCCTTTGAGAAAATGCCGGCGTCAATAATATTGCTGCCCAGGTCTAACTGTCGGCCTATCTCCTGAGCAATGGCAATCTGATCCCCGGTAAGCATCTTCACTTTAATACCCATCTCCCTCGCCGCGTCAACCGTTTCGCGTGAATCTTCTCGTAGTGGATCGTAAAGAGGCACGACCCCCTGAAATTTCCAGGCGCCGCTGTCATCCGTGGCAGCAATTCCCAGCGAACGGAATCCGCGACGGGCGAATTCATTCACAGCCGCGTCCACTTGCTCCTGAATTTGTGAAGCGCCGGGATACAATGCCAGTATGACCTGTGGCGCACCTTTGCTTACTTTGAACGTCACGCCGGACTTCGCCTTAACAGTGGCCTCGGTCCTTTTATGCACGGGGTCAAACGGCTGAAAATGGACTATTTCATAGGATGAAAGTATTCCTTTGTCTTTCACTCCGCTGATTATGGCGAGATCGATGGGATCCTGGTTTTCCTCACGTGAAGCCAGCGCTGCATTCAGGAAAAGTTCATCCGGGCTTACACCGATAACAAACGGGGTGCCCGGCGTCAATTTACTCTGTGTAAGTGTGCCGGTCTTATCCGAGCAAAGCACGTCCACACCCGCCATTTCCTCTACGGAGGCCAGCCGGGTTACGATAGCCTGCTTTAAGGCCAGCGTGCGAGCGCCCACAGCCATGGTTACCGAGAGGACAGCCGGCATAGCGACGGGCACTGCAGCAATGGTAAGCACCAGGGCGAACTGTAGCACTTCCAGCGGCTTGTCGCCCCTCAACAGTGCAACGGCAAAGATGACCACGGCCAGCGCCACGGCAATTACAATAAGGAAGTTGGCTATCCTGATGACAGCGCGCTGCAAATGGCTTCGCGTGCGGGACGATTCCACAAGCTCAGTAGTCTTGCCGAAATAGGTATGTGTCCCGGTGGCAAAGACCAGGGCGTCTATTTCGCCCTGTTTCAATATTGATCCGGAATATGCAACATCCCCAGCCTTCTTTTCTACCGGTAATGACTCACCGGTCAAAGCCGCCTGGTCAATTTGAACGGCGTCACCGCCCAGTAACCTGGCATCAGCCGGAATGATATCGCCGATGCGAAGTCTGATAATATCTCCGGGCACCAGTTCCCTCGCCGGTACCTGCGACCATTTATCCTCCCGCTTAACCCTGGCCTGGACAGCCAAAGTCCGTTTGAGGGCGGCCACTGCGTTGCCCGCCTGGAACTCCTCCCTGAATCCCACTATTGCATTGAGCAAAAGTAAAACAATGATAATTCCCAGATCAGCCCAGTGTTGCAGAATTGCGGAAAGAGCGGCTGCAATCATTATCATGATGGGGATGGGTCCCCAGAAATATGACAGGAATTTCAACAGAGGATTTACGCTTTTCTCGGGCAATTCATTGTAGCCATACTGGCTGATACGGTCACTGGCATCCGCGTTGCTGAGGCCGGCAGCGGAGGAATTAAGTTGTTTCAGTAAATCGGCAACCGGGACATCCGTATAATCGCTGCTCCGCATACCGGCATTCCCTTCCTGATTATTCATTACTCAGCTCCCCCAATGTGATGTGCACCTGCCTGTATTCAAGTTATCTGGCTGGCGCCGGTATTCTAATTGTTATCGTTAGCTTGCCTCTCTTTCAACCATATATCAAATCAATTTTAATAATAATTATTATTACCATCAAATCCGCCGATGGACAGTGGTGCTGTTAAATGCTGGGTAAGGTCGCAGGTTCAAATCCTGCCCCCCTACCAGAGATCAAAGCTAGAAAGCCCGCCTTATGATTTACATAAGGCGGGCTTTCTCATTTGGCTGACACATCGCCGACAGATTTTTATTAAATTCGTCATAGTGCCGGGGTTTTCAAGCGTCGGAGCGAATCGCAGTTATATGGCAGGAGTACCCAGAAAAGCACCCAGGAAGTATGGCCAGACGACAATGCCAACAATTATCTGCCACCAAATAAGCTTGACATAGCCGATTGTAAATAGCCAGCCGATAAACCAGATGCTACCGGCAAGGCTTGATCCAGTATGGTCTCTCCAATGTTTCTGATTGTCTGACATGTTTACTCTCCTTTTAATAATTTATAATCTATTTAGCTACATACATCGCAATTGATGATCAAGGCACACTGATGCCGCATATTCCGCTATTCTGAATATATCTTGATTACCTCGCGTTCATTATCCACATTGATTTCACTTTCTTCCAACGCGGTAATCAGCTCTTGAAGATCTTCTTCTTTGAGCTTTTTAATGTCAAAAGAAAAGCCCTTTTCTTTAAAAGCTTTGTCAACGTGTTCGGCCGTTTCCGAAGGCATCAATGTTGCGAACTTGATTCCAGCACGGATCAGACTCAGGGGTACCCGTATATTGACTTTGCCATGGTGGTGTCGTTCCCCGTCGCAGCGGGATATGCCAGGCCTGGGCTCAACGATAATATGTATATAGCGGGGAAGGGATTTAGCCTTCTGGCCGCTGTTTTCTGACCGGCTTTCCCCTTCACCCTGGGAGTTAACAAGCGTAAGCAGCCTCTGTGCTTCGCCGACATTAATTTTCCCGTCGGCGAGCATTTGTAAAACTCTTTTCTGATTCTCACTCATATTCTTACTCCGTTCAATTAACATCCATGTATATTTTCTGGTTTCGATCTTCTACATCCACTTTCAATCCCGGTAACGCATGCGTGGTTTCGAAGAAAGCAGGTAAGCCATACCTTAGATAACGCCACCATCCGGTATCCCAGGTTACGAGAACGTAAACGAATAGAAATGGCAGTGCCAGCAGGAACAGTGGCAGTATGATAAGGAAGATTACAGGCACAATAATGAAGAGCGGGATCCATATAGTGAATCCACTGCTATCTTCACCGTCGTCATCAGAGTGGAATTTCAGAGTAATTAACATTGGGGGGCGCTTCATTTCGATAACCTCTCTATAGCTTCCTGCGCTGTTATTTCCCCACTTTCGAGTGCATCCAGGGTCTCCTGCTTTTGTGTTGACGGGATAGTTTCAACAAATTGAAGCTGCATGGCAATGCGGGCTAATCGGCCCTTGATTGTTGGATAACTCACTCCGTAAATACGCTCCATTTCCTTGATAATACCTTCAGCCCTGACAAATGCCATAACAAACACCTGATCCTCAACAGTAAGGCGAGCCAGCACAGGTAATTCAAAGGCGCCTTCAATAGCAATCCCTGTTCCCGGAATACGCACTCGCTCTACTGTGAATGCAGCTCCCTGGGTCAACCGGGTCAGGTCCTGCCAATCCATACTTTTCAATTATATTCACCTCCATCGCTCAATAAATTAATATTATCAATATTATCAATATTATAATTAATATAATTAATAATAGTAGCTGTAATAATGAATATTGTCAAGTGGCATCGGCCCCAATGAGCTGAAGAAAAAGATTCAGGCCGTGGTTTACAGGAAGTTGACAAAGACATATAGAAAAGTTTACAATAGGTTGACAATGAATAATATTAGATTTACAATAGGTTGACAATATGATAACCAGGGATAAGCTGCTTGAGTTGGCCGGGCAAAGCGGTAAAATCTTTGTCTCTCAATTGGCGGTACAATTTGCGGTTTCCAGGCAGTATCTGAGCCGCTTAATAAATGAGCTTGTGAGGGCAGGCAAACTGATTAAGGTTGGGGAAACGAGATATGCCTATTATATACTTCCCGAATATGCGCAGCATCACCCGGAAATTCTGCCGGCGCAATATATAAAGACTTACATCAACACTTCTCTCGAAGAGCATGTCATTCTAAGCCGGATAGAGCAGGAATATCCTCCGCTTGGAAAGCTCCCTGAAAACATCCGAAGCATATTCACCTATGCTTTTTCCGAGATGTTTAACAACGCAATTGAACATTCGCAATCAAACAGAATAAGTATTGAGGTTGCCGTACAGAATAAAAGGCTATTATTTGTTGTAGAAGATTATGGCATCGGTATCTTTAGAAACGTTATGAGGGAACGGAACCTCAAATCGGAGTTTGAGGCCATGCAAGATCTATTGAAGGGGAAGACAACCACGATGCCGAAATCTCATTCAGGTGAGGGGATATTCTTCACATCCAAAGTGGGAGACATGTTTATTCTGGACAGCTATGGTTATCAACTCATGATAGATAACAAATTGCCGGATGTGTTTATCGAGAAGGTAAATAAAATAAAGAAGGGAACAAGAGTAACATTCAGCTTGAATATATCCTCATCACTCCACCTCAACGATATTTTTAAGAAATATACGGATACCGGCGCCGGGAAAGACTATGGTTTTGACAGGACGGAGATCAGGATCAAACTTTACACCATGGCGGGTATATATATTTCGCGCTCCCAGGCGCGGCGCGTTCTCGCGGGACTGGAGAAATTCAAAGTGATCGTCTTTGATTTTGATAAAGTGTCAGTCGTCGGGCAGGCCTTTGCCGACGAGATATTCAGGGTCTTCCATCATAAATATCCGGATATCAGACTGGAAACAGAGAACATGAACGAGAGTGTTAATTTCATGGTCGAACGGGCCAGGTCAGAAGCTGAATTAGAGGATGGCCTTTAATTATTTGTAATAGCCAGTGTAATGCATCCCATTAGTCAAGCCGTAACTAACTGAGTAATCTGGCTGCTGATCCATCCACGGGTTTTACTCATAATATGACTGGTTTTTATTTTAATATTGTGCTTTAACTGATATGTATTTGGATACCATGCCCACGTCGGGTATAATTTCAGTCAGCCTGCCAATATTATTTCAGGCATGAAATATCGAAGGAGGACCCAGTAAATTGGAAAAACACGAACTTGTTATTGTAGGAGGCAGCGCAGGAGGCGTCCAGGCTGCCATTTGCGCTCAGAAACATCACGGATTAAAGGACATCATGGTTATCCGAATTGAAGAAAAAGCAATGGTGCCATGTGGCATTCCATATATATATGGGACTCTGGGTGCGGTTGAGAAAAATATATTGCCGACCGGCCTGCTCGGGGAAGCTAAACTGAAGTTCGGAGAGGTAGTATCCATTGACCGGAAAGCGCAAACTGTTTCACTGAAAAATGGTGAAGTGATAGGGTATGGAAAGTTGATTCTGGCTACAGGGTCCAATCCTCTTCAACCACCTATAGAGGGCATCGATAAAAAGAATGTTTGGTTTGCATGGAAAAATACTGATTATCTGGGCGATTTGGCCAAAGCCATTGATAAGATCGGCGATATTGTCGTCATCGGCGGCGGCTTTATAGGTTTGGAGTTTGCTGATGAGTGCCGTAAAAAAGGACATAAGGTAACTATCATAGAAATTTTAGAGCACTGTTTACAACAGGTATGCAGCACCGACCTGTGCATCCGGGCAGAGGAGACTCTGAAGGAAAATGGGATAACTGTAATAACAACGAATGGCGTGACGTCAATCAATGGTGCCGGTAAAGCTGAGTCAGTCACATTGCAGAGCGGCGAAAAAATAAAGTGCGATATGGTGATAGTCGGCATTGGCGTAGTGCCCAATATAAAATTAGCCAAAGACGCCGGACTGGAAATTGGACCTACAGGGAGCATCAAAGTCGATGAGTTCCAGAGAACGGCTGATGCCAATATCTTTGCTGTTGGGGATTGTGCTGAAAAATACTCTTTCTTTAATGGATCACCGGTGCCTATCAGGCTGGCGGCTGTAGCAACCAGAGAGGCGAAAATAGCGGCAGCTAATTTGTATCAGGCGCAATGGCGTAATATTGGAACGATCGGTGTATTTTCAACTGTCGTTGGCTATACGGCAATCGGCATGGCAGGATTAACCGATACCAAAGCTCGTGAGATGGGCTATGACATTATCACGTCTGAAGCTCAAGCCCCTTCCAAACATCCAGGCACAATGCCTGAAGCGCATCCCATGAAAGTGAAACTGGTATTCGATCGCAGGTCCGGGAAAATACTCGGCGGCTGCGCGTGCTGCGCTCAAACTGTGGGGGAGGTAGTGAACATAATCGCAGCTGCCATAGTAAATGAAATGACGATGGAGCAGATCGCAATGTTCCCAATGGGAACACATCCATGGCTGACTGCTTCACCGCTGGTGTATCAAATTACGGATGCCGCCAGCAATGCAATTCATAAAGTAAAAGGTATAGCTACAGCATAAACTTAATCGCTTAACATAGGGTAGCCCTGCTTGACAGCAGGGCTACCCGCATCTCAACCGCTTGAATCGAGGGAAATTGCTTCCCTGATCATGCTGGCTACGTCCTTGACCTGAAGCTTACCTTCGAGGTTTTCAGCTTTTATCGCGTCCTGAAACATCACCAGGCAACCCGGGCAGGCCAGTGCCAGTATATCGGCCCCGGTTCCGGCGGCCTCCCTGATGCGTGTCCTGGCCGGGCTGTCCTGTCCGCCGGAAAGGTAATCGGTAACGAAATTGCCGCTGCCCCCACCGCAGCAAAATGCGTCGGACCTGTTCCTGGGCATCTCGAGCAGCTCTACTTCTGTGAGGCTGTGCAGCGCCGTGCGCGGCGCATCATATACCTTATTATGCCTGCCCAGGTAACAGGGGTCATGGTATGTAACTTTTAATTTGCCTGCCACCGGCTTGAGCATCTTATCTTTAATCAGACTGTCCAGTACCTCCGTGTAATGGTAGACTTCGAAGGTATAACCCATGCCCTGGTACTGGTTTTTCATGATATTGTAACCATGCGGGCACAGGGTGATGACCTTTTTTACGCCTAATTCCCTGAATTTATCTATGTTCTTTTTTGCCAGGGCGTTAAATAGATCGGTCTCGCCCAGCGAATACACTTCATTGCCGCAGCACTCCTCGTCGTTGCCCAGAATGCCGAATGACAAGCCTGCTTTTTCCAGTAAGCCGACCAGGTTCCTGGCCATTTTCTGGCCGTTTTCATCGTAAGAGCCGATGCAGCCGATATACAGCAGGAAGTCATCGCCTTTCTCATATATCCTGGTTCCATTCGCCCAGGCGGCACGTTCATTCCTCACGTTTTTAAAAGGGTTGCCATAATTGTAAACGGATTCAAGGAAGCGCTTGACCCTGGCGGGGATTTTGCCCTGCTCAACCATATCGCTCCTGGCGCCGATGATCCATTCGACGATGTCGGGGGCGAACTTCATGGGGCACTGCTCGGTGCAGTTTTTGCAGTTGGTGCACGCATAAAGTATCTCGGCAAGATGCTCCGACCACGGCAGCTCGCCTTTCAGCCAACCGTAGGTCAGCCACAACCTGCCGCCCGTGGAATAGCTATCGAACCTGAACCTGTTATATGAGGGACAGTTTATGGCTGAGTAGTCGGTCGGGAATTTGCAGTAACCGCACCTGAAGCACCTGTGTATCTGGGCCTGGTATTTCTTCATCGGGTCACCTCCCAGTTCCCGGGGTTCATAATGCCGTTGGGATCCAGCAGTTTCTTGATCCGCATCATTAAATTTAGCGTTTCGGGATCCATCTTGGCCATGGTCATCTGCTGCTCGTCGATATTGGGCTTCCACATCACGCCGCCGTTTTCAAGTGCAAATTCAGCCGCTTCATCAAGCGCCTGTTTGGCCCTTTTCATGGTATCCGGCTCAGCCCGGTTAAACGTGTACGAGAAGGAAAACATCATGCTGTGCCCGCCGTCGATCATACGGGCGGCGGAGGAGTAGAAAAGGTCATATTTCTGCGCCAGTTCAGCCAGCTTCTTAACGTAAGCGGGATACTTCTCCAGGGGGGCTATGGGGCCGCTGTATTCAAACCCGCCCCCCTTGCTGACATCCGCAAACCTGGTGGTGTCTTTGGAAGGCATTGCCAGCATGGGTGCCTTCATATCGGGGGGGAGGCTGACAAATCCGCCTTCCCTCCTCTCGAAGTATTCCCATAGAGCACGCCAGGCCATTTTCTTTTTGAATTCCACTTCCTCTTCGGTGTCGCCGGTTATATAGAAAAGAATGTAGTAGTTGCCCCTGAATCTGAGCGGTATCGGCTGTGCGGTCACCACCAGGTCTTCTATCATTTCAGTCCGGCCAAGCTTGCGCATGATCTCGGGCACCAGTTCAGCCTCGTCGGTGAGGAAAAGCATGCAGTCTCTAAGCTTCTTGCAGGGATATAGTCTGAGCGCCAGCTTCGTGATGATCCCGGTGGTGCCAAACCAGCCGAAAAACAGGCTGCTCAGGTCCGGCAGAGGCGGTCCCTTGGAGAACCAGTATGGCGAGACAGCGCAGGAGCCGATCTTGCATTTTTCCCCCGTGGGCAGCACCACCTCCAGGCCACAGACCATATCGGAGTTGAACCCGTGCTGCTGCGTCAGGCGTCCCTGGCCGTGTATTACCGCGTTGGCTGCTATGGTTGTGATCGGTGGAGAATCAGGTATGCTGTGACGAAGATGAGGATAATTTTTTAACAGGTAGCTTTTCAACGCGCCGTGCGTAGTACCTCCTTCCACTATCACATACGCTGCTGATTCGTTGACCTCCAGTATTTGCCCCATCCGCTTCATATCCAGCAGGATGCCGCCTTTTTGCGGGATAACCAGTCCGGTAAGCGAAAGCCCGCCGCCCTTGGGGATAACAGGTATTTTCTCCCTGTTGGCCAGCTTTACTATGGCCTGTATCTCTTCAACTGTCGAGGGCATGACGACATAGTCCGGCTCGTGCGGCGGCATCAGGCCCGGGTCCCGCCCGTACAGGTAAAGCTCCTCTTTATTGTTGGATACAAAGTCTTTATCGGAGATCTTGCTGAGTTCCTGTAATATATCTATCATCGCACTTACACCCCGGCTTCCATTTTAGACAGTTGGAGGCTCTGTCCCTCACCTATCGCCAGCCTGCAAAGGTCGATCATGTGGATCGGCTTTAATCCACGCGCGGCTACCTTATCCGCCAGCGAATCCCAGCAGGCGGGACAATTGAAAACAACGTATTCGGCGCCTGATTCCAGCATATCATCGATGTTTCTTTTCTGTACGTCATCGGCTAGGTCCGGTCCCATGCCCATTCTGAAAATCTCGCCGCAGCAAAGCGCTTTCTGTCTGTCGTATTTCCGTTTAACCCTTTCAACTCCGATAGCACTGAAGATATCATCAACAAAATGATCAACCTGCGGTATCAACCTGGTGGAGCAGTTTCTCTGGTAGGCCACCTTCAGGTTGAGCGGCTTTACCTGGGACTTGAGAATTTTCAGACGTTCCAGCAGGTATTTATAATAATGCACCGGCTTAAAGGGCACTTCGATGCCGTAAGCCGGCGCTATGGAGGTATAAGTAGCGTAGCATTCGTCATGAAGGCAGACCAGTTCCTTGATACCCTGCTTCTTAATGTTCTCGATAATGACCGGCAGCCTTTCCCTGATGAGCGATGTCTTGGCGTAGTGCAGGAAAACAGCGTTGCAGAAAAACTCCTGGCCGACTATTACAGAGTATTCGATGTCCTCGAACAGCTTACCGTGAGCAAGCGTGTTGAATTGCGGCAGCAGGCAGTAGGACAGCGCCTTTTCCTGCAGCACGCCCACCATATATCTGCCGACGGGCTGGCACTGGTTGACCCACATCGTGATTATCGGCCTGGGGGCGGGCAGGATACCCTTTTCTTCCTGCCTGTCTACGATCATATAGAAAGGATGATTACCGTGAGGGCAGTACTCTTCGCAGGCGTAGCAGGTGGTGCAGGCTTCCAGAACAAAAGAATTCTCGCCGTTGATGATCTTGTGCCATTCAATTCTGGCAGCGGCATTGTCGATGGATATGTACTGGCACTTTGTGAGGCAGGATACGGATTTGCATTTGGCGCATTTGTCTTTATCGAATTGAAGCTGAGGCATGGCGCGACAAACCTCCTATCCACGGATTCGCGTAAATAGTAACACATTTGGAAGTAGAGAGCTAAGCGTTGACTTGCAGCCTGCGTTTCTATTTGATGCCGGGGACTTCAATTCATACCCACAGACGCATCCACCACGGCAGTGGTCGTATTATTTCTTTTTCATAATTGTTTTTAGCACGGTCTCTTTATCGATTTTTTTGGTGCAGAAGAACCAGTCATAGCACTTCATATCCTGTTTGCTCTCCATCCGGTCCTTGGCAACGCCGCAGGAACCCGCCGTAGGCACAATCACGTCATCGCCAGGCCTCCAGTCCGCGGGCAGCGCGACCGAGAATGCATCCGCCGTCTGCAAGGCCACTATCACACGGTAGAGCTCATCGAAATTCCTGCCCAGGCTGAGCGGGTAATAAATGATGGTCCTGATGATCCCCTTGGGATCGATGGCGAACACGGCGCGCACCGCCTTGGTGTTGCTTTCGCCCGGCTGGATCATACCGTATTTTTTGGCAATCTCCATGGTGATGTCTTCAATCAGCGGGAATTTCACCTCCACATCCTTCATGCCCTTGTACTCGATCTTCTCTTTAATGGTGCGCAGCCAGGCGATATGGCTGTAAAGGCCGTCAATCGAGAGCCCGACCAGCTTACAGTTCACCTCGGCGAATTTCCCCTCCAGAGTGGCAAATGTCATGAATTCCGACGTGCAGACAGGTGTAAAATCGGCCGGATGGCTGAAGAGGATCACCCAGCTACCTGCATATTGCTCGGGGAAATTAATCTCACCCTGTGTGGTCACCGCCTTGAAGGCCGGCGCTTTTTCCCCGATCCTGGGCATTGACATTACTTCCGATGATGTGTTTTGTTCCATGTTTTCCCTCCTTCTCAACTTCTTTATTTCAACTGATGCTAAAACGCTTGATTAAGCAAAGCCCCGGCCTGACTGGCAATCACCGCACAAACCTTGAAATTCAAGCTGGTGGCATCTGATTTTGAGGCCGGTGCTGGCTGCCACCCTATCATCCAGGTCTTTTTCCACGGGCACATCCAGGTCGAAAACACGCCCGCATCTCTCACATCTGAAATGATAGTGGCAGTCCTGCTTGACCTCGAACCTGCTCACCGTGCCGTTCAGGTTCAGCTCCGTAATCTTTCCCTCCTCCTCCAATACCTTTAAATTGCGATAAACCGTACCTTTACTTATGCGCGGTATCTTCTTTCTAACCTCTTCGTATATCCAGTCTGCCGTGGGATGAGTCCTCACACCCTCCAGAACCTCAAGTATGGCATCTCGCTGCCTCGTATCTCTTCTCATTATATTAGTAATAGTTCCTGATATTAATAATATACATATTCATCTCCTCAGTCAAGTTAGTGTTGATAATTAAGAGAAAGCGAACTGCAAACCATCTTATGCCTCAATGCCGCTGGCATGGAGCCCTTTGGCGTTAAAGCTGATAGGTAACCCGGTTTCACTGTTCTGTATGGGGCACCTGATGCTTGCCGTCGACCAACCATCCTTCCCTGCCGTGGAAAACAAGCTGACCGCATTCCTCAAGTCAAAGCTGCACGGTTTGAACCTGGAAACCATGGCCACCATGGACAACCGCGTCAGCTTGCACTGCCAGGCGGGATAAAAACCGAAGAACATGCCCATTCCAACCATTGATGATATACTACGATGTAAAAATTGGGTCACCTTCTTCAGTCAGAGACAAACTGCAATTGCCACGGCGTTAAGTGTATTGCCCGATGATAAACGAACTCTTTCAAACCGATAGCAACGTGGTCATCATAACCATAGCGATCTCCGTTGGTGTGCTGGTCTTCCTTATCAGCCTATTCTTGCTGAGAATGCTGGCGCGAAGAATTGTGCCGCGGGACCAGTACAATCAATTCAAACGCCACCCGGCAACATGGCTGATCCCTGCAATCATTGGATTGATAATCGTGGTAATTGAAGCAATTTTTATTGCCCGAAATTCTATGGATGGCACGGAACTCATCTGGCAGGCGATTGTTACTTGGGGTTCGCAGCATGGCATCACGATTCTACTGGTGATTCTTACAGCTTTTATTTTGAGCCGGATTCTGGATATCATTATCCCTCCCGCTATGAGTAACTTCGTAAAGGTGCACAGCAAGAGTAGAAGCTCCAAAGATGAAAAACGCAAGAGGTCTGAAGTACTGAGTAAATTCCTGATCCGCATCGGAGAAGGTACCATCTATGTCATAGCGATATTCATGATTCTCTCGGAGTTGGGAATAAATATTGCTCCTATGCTTGCCGGGGCGGGTGTAATCGGCATTGCCGTAGGATTTGGCAGCCAGAAACTTATTGGAGACCTGATCAATGGGGCATTCATAATGCTGGAAGACTACTATAGCACCGGAGATGTGGTAAAGGTGGCCGGCATATCCGGCCAGGTGGAGGAGGTGGATATCAGACGCACCATCTTGCGCGACCTAGATGGTGTGGTGCATATCATTCCCAATGGCGAGATTAAAATTGCCAGCAACTTTACCCGAAACTGGTCGCGCGTCAATATCAACATACCTGTCTCTTATAATGAAGATCTCGACCGGGTTATCGCGGTATTAAATAAAGTGGGTCTGCAACTATCGAAAGATAAGAGGTACCGTGATATGATCATCACGCCGCCGCAGGTGCTCAGGGTCGACAACTTCGGTGATTCGGCTATTGAGATAAAGATGCTGGGTGAAACCAGACCCATTAAACAATGGGATGTGACCGGCGAGTTGAGAAAAAGAATAAAAAAGGCTTTTGATGAAGAAAATATCGAAATTCCATGGCCGCACACGAAGGTCTACTTCGCAAATAGTCCAAACGCGGCGGGCGACAGTCCTTCCTCCGGTAATCGACGGAAATTAAAATCAAAACGCAGCTATCCAGGGAAGGCAACGCTTCCCGAACAGGACGCGAACGCAGCTAAATGACTTCCCGTTTTGCCGGCGCAGGCGGCATATCCGTATCAGCATCCTATACGCTGTTATGTCATTTGACAGGTATTGATATGGACGGTGGAACGTGCTAAATTTAATACCCGTCATCCGAATCCGGTCATGATATATCGTGATACTGTCTTTGGCTGCATTCAAACGAAAAGCGAAGAAAAGGGCTGATATGCGGGCACTGCCTAAGCCCTGGCGGATGCGCATAACCGAACCGCTGAAACAGAAAAATGGTGACCCGTCCCCCGCGGTTCTCATTCTTGGCTTTGCCGTACTGATCGGTATAGGCGCTCTGCTGCTCATTCTGCCCATATCCAGTCAAACGGGAGAAATCACGCCGCCGGGAGATGCTTTTTTTTCCGCTGCTTCAGCTGTTTGTGTTACAGGCCTGGTTGTACGGGACACCGGCACATACTGGTCGTTATTCGGACAGGCAGTCATACTTATTCTGATTCAACTGGGTGGACTCGGGTTCATGACCAGCGCTACCTTGCTGGTCATAGCGCTGGGACGCCATATAGGCCTCCGTGAAAAGTTGTTGGTCGGAGAGTCACTCGGTATACGCAGGCTCGGCGGCTTGACCAACCTGATAAGAAATATTGCCATCTTCACATTCGCTTCCGAATTGATTGGAACGCTGATGTTTTATTTCTACTTTTCTTCTCACACAATTGACGGCATGCCGATATGGGAATCGATCTTTCAGGCCGTTTCATCATTCAACAACGCGGGGTTTGACCTTTTCGGCAGTTTTTCCAGCCTGGCGGACTATCCGCATGATACTTTCTTGCTGCTGACTACGGCTGTCCTTGCCATTCTTGGAGGTATCAGTTACGTCGTAGTTGCCGATGTCTTTGCCAGAAAACGGTTTTCGTATTTTGCGCTGGATACGAAAATTGTATTGACGTCCACTGCGACATTGCTGTTGCTGGGCATGGCAGTCATCCTTTTTACCGAATTCTCCAATCCAGCCACACTGGGCGGGCTGGCAGTCTCCGACAAATTAGTAGTCTCTTTTTTTCAGTCGGTAACTGCAAGAACGTCCGGTTTTACGGCGATAAGCATGTCCAGTGTAACCCACTACTGCCTGTTCTTTATAATTGTCCTGATGTTCATAGGGGGCGCCTCCGGTTCGACAGCAGGCGGCATCAAAGTCAATACATTCGGCATTTTGATAGCCACATTAATAAGTTCGCTGAGGGGGCAAGAATTTGCCGGAGCTTTCGAAAGGGAATTTGTTACCCAGCAGATATACAGGGCGCTCGCAGTCGTAATTCTCTCTTTGGCCATCATTACGATGGTCGTATTCGTACTCACGATTACCGAGAAGTACGACTTTCTTGATCTGTTCTTCGAGGCAGTGTCGGCTTTCGCCAATGTGGGCTTGTCCACCGGGGTCACGTCCGGCCTATCATTGACCGGCAAATTGACAATCACATTCACCATGTTTATCGGTCGTTTGGGCCCGCTGGCCATTGCATTGGCACTTATAGAGCGGCAGCGGCCAAGCACATTCCGTTATCCGCAGGAAGCAGTGAGAATTGGATAGGAGGATATATGAAAGGGCAAATCGCTGTATTTGGAATCGGTCGGTTCGGCTATAGCCTGGCCAGTACATTATATGAAATGGGACACGATATCATGGCCATGGACATCGACGAAAAGAGGGTCGAGATCATAGCTTCCCATGTTACACACGCCGTTCAGGGAGATGCGACCAGTGAGGCAGTCTTAAAAGACCTTGGGATCAGCGATTTTGAGATAGTCGTGGTTGCGATGGGCTCAACGATAGAGAACAGCGTCCTCTCCACGCTCCTCTTGAAAAAGTTGGGCGTACGCTATGTGATAGCCAGAGCTGTAAGCGATCTGCATGGGGACATACTGCAGAAAATTGGCGCTGACCAGGTCGTCTTTCCACAGCGGGATATGGGCAGGCGAGCAGCCCATGGAGTTTTGCTGGTCGACGTATTGGACTACATGTCACTTACACCAAGGTATGGAATCTCCCTGATACGGGCGCTACCTTTCTTCATCGGCAAGAATCTGGGCGACCTGGGGTTCGGAAGGAAGGGAGAGCGGGGTGTAGCAGTGCTGCTTATACATCGCCAGGATGAAATTATCATCGACCCGGCAGAGAAGGAGATTGTCAGATCAGATGATGCGCTCGTCGTGGCAGCAGATGACGAAAAGCTGGCTGTTTTCTTGTCCAGGGCTAAAAAGAGGAGTACCGAATGAATTGTCAGTCAAACTCGATCACAGGCAATCGAACATTTAACCGGGTATTAGTGACATGACCCCGGGTTTAGCAGCCCGGCGCTCATAAGATCGATTACGGGATGCGGGAGCAGCGGCGTCTTGATCTCAGACATCATCGGCTCATACTATTAAACAAGGGTCATCTTGAGTCATTTAAAATCATGTCTCGAATTTAAAACCCTTTTCTGTGAAAAGTTTCAGGCAGGCATCCACAGCATCAACGTCATAAAGTTTGCCCTTATTCTCTGATATCTCCTTCAGCGCCTCATCTATGCCCAGGGCGGGCCGGTATGGTCGATAGGAAGACATAGCTTCAACCACATCAGCCACAGCGAGAACCAGTGCTTCCCGGGATATGGCCTCACCTTTAAGCCCGTTGGGATAACCCGAACCGTCCAATCTTTCATGATGTTGCAAGACGGACAGCGCAACAGCAGGCGGGAAATCCATATTTTTCATAATCTCGAAGCCACCCTGTGCATGGGTCTTTATCAGGTTGAGCTCGACAGTGTTCAACTTACCCGGTTTGCTCAGGATGTCGGAAGGCACATAGATTTTACCGATATCGTGGATCACGGCCGCCCTATAGAGTTGCTCGATCTGATCGTCCCCATACCCAATTTCCTTTGCTATTGCAATTGCCAGATCAGCCACCCTGTGTTGATGGCCAGCGGTGTAGGGGTCTCTCATTTCCACGATTTTAGCCATAGTATTGATGGCATCGTCCAATGTTTTCTTGGTCTGCCGGTAGCTTTTTATCAGGTCTTGCTCAGCCTGCTTGCGCTCGGTGATATCCATTATTAGGGCTGTGATGCCCACGATCTCTCCGTCTTCATAGATGGGGTGGCTGGACGTGCGCACGAATATGATTTTGCCGTCTTTGTCCGATATGCGGAATTCCGACGGCTCCAGTTGACCGGATATCAGACGGTTGTAACTTTGTAAAACGTCAGGCAGGTCATCCGGGTAAATAATCGAAGTGAAAGGCTTTCCTATTAAGTCACCGGCCTTGTACTTGCTCAGTCGCTCAACCACCGGGCTGACATAGGTGATGTTTCCCTGGCTATCCAGCGTGTAAAAGACGTCGTTGATATTCTCTACCAGCGAGCGGTATTTTTCCTCTGATGCTCTGAGCAATTCATCCGCCTTTTTGCGCTCGGTAATGTCACGTGCAATTCCTTGAAAACCGACCAGTTTTCCCCCTTCATAGTAAGGAGCTGAGAGGATTTCAACGCTATACAGATTCCCGTCCTTTCCCCTCACTACGTATTCGGCAGCTTCATTAGGAGCTTTCCCCGTTACTATATCGACCATTCTCTTTTTATGTTGATCTACATATTGTTCGGGAACAATGTCCCAGATGCCCATCGAAAGAAGTTCCATTTCGCTGTATTTCAGGCTTTCACACATGATCCTGTTGACCGCCAGGAAATTACCGTTCAGATCGACAATGAATATTCCGTCCGGACTATGGGCAATGAGAGTACGATATTTCAGTTCGCTCTCCCGCAGCTCAGTCTCTGTCTTCTGCTGTTTTTCTATCACATCTTCCAGTTGTTTGACCTTCTTTTCCAGCTTGCGGAAGAGCACCTCATTATATTGCTCCAGTACTTTCGTCTCGTTTTCAGGGGATTTCTTACGGGAAGCTTGCCTGGCTTTGCGTGGTTTGGACAGGACTTCCTGCACAATTTTCAGGATTACCTCGGGCTGTTGCGGCTTGATTAAAAATCGATCGGCGCCCAGGCTGAGGGCGAACTGCTCATCCTTGAGATCGGTGTACGTAGCAGTATAAAAGATAAACGGAATCTGGTTCAGCAGTTCATGCACTCTCCAGCGCCGGCACAGTTCAAAACCGTCCATAACCGGCATGAGTATATCTGTGACTATCATGTCAGGCGGGTTCTTAAGCGCCAGTTCAATTGCCTCGATCCCGTTCCTGGCTGAGACGACCTCATAGCCATGGTTTTTCAGGACTGTTTCCATCAGATAAAGGTTCTGGGCGTTGTCATCTGCAATTAATATCCTGGTCATCTCGTGTTCCCTCCAGAATCGGCACCCGGGAAATACCCGTCGATTTGTGCCAGGAAGGTGTCCGGGTCGATCGGTTTTTCTATGTAGCCGTTGCAACCTGCGCTTAATGCTTTCTCTCGGTCGCCGCTCATGGCGTAGGAAGTTACGGCTACGATGGGTATCTTGCTTAACTCGAGATTGCTGCGCAGCCTTTTTGCAACCTCGTAGCCGTCCATGACCGGCAACTGGATATCCAGCAGGATGAGGTCCGGCCTTGATTGATCAGCCTTATCGATGCCCTCCTGTCCATCCTGCGCCCAGAGCACTTCGTAATCTCGCGTTTTCAACAAGATGTTTACAAGGTAATAATTCTGCTCGTTGTCCTCTATATACAGTATTTTGCCTTTAGTCATAACTACATCTCCACGGGGAGCGCGAAACTGAAGATGCTGCCCTTTCCCAATTCGCTCTCAACCCAGATCCTGCCTCCCAGCAGGTCAAGGATTTTGCTGCAGATCGATAGCCCCAGCCCTGTGCCTTCATACTGCCGGACCAGGCCGCTGTCGATCTGGTAGAACGGTTTAAACAGCTGGTCCATATCTTGATTTTTAATCCCGATACCCGTATCGATGACACGGGTTATAAGCTCTCCGTCTTTGAGATAACACTCCACGCGGACATGGCCATGCTCGGTAAACTTGATAGCATTGCTGATGAGGTTATATATGACCTGCTCTACACGCCTTTGATCGCTCGTAATTGTCCCAACGTCCGGAGCGATCTCAACTACCAGGGCAAGTCCCTTCTTATCTGCCAGTGGCTGCATATTCCGGGTAACCTTTTCGATTGCTGCCTGCATGTCGCAGGGCTCCCTGGCTACTGTTAATTGGCCGGCTTCGATCTTCGAGATATCCAGTACGTCGTTTATCAGGTTCAGCAGATGCGCAGAGCTGCTGCGTACCATCCCCATCTGCTTTTTCTGTTCCTCGTTCAGGGGTCCGACCAGCTCCTGCTGCAGTATTCCCGTGAAACCGATAATGGAATTGAGCGGTGTACGCAACTCGTGGGACATGGTGGCCAGAAATGCAGACTTGACCCGGTCGGCTGACTCAGCCGCTTCCTTTGCGTCAAGCAGTTCGCAGTTAACCACTGCCAATTCCAGGTATTTTTGTTCCAGCTCAGCCGTCCTTTCCTCGACCAGTTTCTCCAGGCGATACCGGTATTTCGCCAGCTGTTCCTCCGCCCGCCTGCGGACTGCGATCTCCTCTGTCAGATCTCTTGTCCTGGATTGAACCTGGGACCTCAGGATAAAACTTCCCCCGGCAAACAAGAGAACGAGACCCCCAATACCTGCCAGTGTCCCGATTACCCAGCCTGGAAGCACGGGTTTCTCAGCGGGCTTTACTGACAGCCATTTATCCATTGACCTGTAATAGATTGAATTATTGTCCTGCTTCAATGCTTTAACGCGGCGATCTACTTTCTCTATTAGAGACGGTGTCAAGCTGGAATCCTTTGTGAAAGCGAAGTAGAGAAGCGCAGGCTGGAATATGATGGAAGTTTTAACAACATCGTAATTTGTCTCATGTTGATAGCCAAAGTCCTTACTGGTAACTCCCGCATCTGCCTCTCCTCGTTCAACCAGCTCAAAAACCCTGATATAACTATCCACCTCGGTGTAGGTACAATTAATATTGTATGACCTTATAAGCTGTTTTATTCCATCGGATCCTTCAACGTTGATGCTGCCTTTTAAAACCGCTATGTTTTTACCTTCGAGGTCAAGGATTGAGTTTATATCGACTCCTTTTCGCGTATAAACCCTTGACCAGCTTATATACACGGTTTCATGTGACAAAGCGTATTTGTTATTTCTCTCTTCTGTGTAGGCCACGTCCGGCATAATGTCTATCTCATTATTCTCAAGCATGCTCAGACACTCGGACCATGTGCCGTGTTTATACTCTACTGCCCAACCTTCATCTGAAGCAATGTCCTCTATAATGTCCGGCCAGAATCCTGAGGCGTTTCCCTGATCGTCGGTAAAGATCTTCGGTTGATTCTCGTATATCCCGACCCTTATGGTTTTTGGATCATCTGCCGCAACTGCCGCACTTGCTATGGAAATAAACAGAATTAGAATAAGAATAAGAGAAAAGCCCACGAGGCGCCAGCTAAGGTACATCACGCGTGAAGCCGCAAGCGGCGCCACGCTCCTCACACCACCACATGGCATCGGCATAACTCCATTTTACTTTAATTAGAGTTATTCTTCGAATTTAAAACCCTCTTCTGTGAAAAGCTTCAGGCAGGCATCCACAGCATCCGGATCATATAGCTTGCCTTTATTCTGTGATATCTCCTCCAATGCCTTATCTGAACCCAGTGCCGACCTGTAGGGACGGTGTGAAGCCATGGCTTCGACTACATCAGCCACCGTGAGAATCCTTGAATATAATAATATGTCCTCTCCCTTTATCCCGTTGGGATAACCGGAGCCATCCAGTTTTTCATGGTGTTGCAAGACAACCTGCGCTATCGGCCACGGAAAATCTATGGTCTTTAAAATATCATAGCCATATTGCGCATGAGTCCTTATAATTTCAAACTCCAGGTCGCTCAGTCTCCCCGGCCGTGAGAGTATATCGGCCGGCACATATATCTTCCCTATATCGTGAATAAGTCCGGCGATGCGGGTGATACGTATCTGTTCATCATCCAGGTGCATTTCCTTCGCGATCGTCTCCGCAAGCCTGGCGACTCGGATCTGGTGACCCGCTGTATACCGGTCCTTGATTTCAACAATCGTGCTGAATGCCAGTATTGTGTCGTCAAAGGTTTTGTTTAATACCTTATAACTTTGCTGAAGTTTTTCCTGGCTTTCCTTTGCTGCTTTTTCCGCGGCATAGCGCGCTATGACTCGACCCAGGCGCTCGCAAATGGCGGCCAGCATGATGCGCTCCTCTCTGAGAAAAGGCCCTTCGTCACGCTCGGGCTTTTCTTCGATATAGCATACCTCCAGGTGACCTATCTCATTATCATTAATTACGATCGTGTTGGACAGCTTACTGGAAGTCTCAAGCCAGTTCGGCGTTGCGTACAAATTATCGCCGATCTGGAGTTGAGCGCAGGTTATTTCAGGATACTGGAAGCCGCCTGGAATTAGATTAACCACGTCTCTGAATATAGTATCTAACGATATGGTTTTTTCTCCTATCATGCGCGATATGTTGTAAAGGCAGTTGAGTTCCTTGACCCTTTCCCTTAGATCAGCTGTCCGCTTATTAACCTCTTCCTCCAGCAGATTGCTGTATTTTTCCAGGTCTTTTTCCGTTCTAAACAGGTCTTCAAAGGCTAACAGGTTATCTTTAGCTGCCTGCTCTCTCATCTGGGCCGTGGTGAATTCGCAACCGTGAGTTTTCACGATGAGAATTCTTTTGGCATCCAAATTCAGTGCGCTCGATTCAAACCAGTGTGCTTCACCGGATGGGACAACCTCGCTCCAGATACCCGAATTAAGCTTTGCGGAAGACCCGGACTGCCAAAAGGCGATTGCGTCGGTAATAAAATTGCCCAGGTAGTCGAGTTCATCTAAGCGTGCAATATTATCCGCATCAGCTATATCCGGAAAGAGATAAGACAACCAAGCAGTCTTATAGGACAATAGTTTGAAGGAGCGGTCTTTAATATGTTCGAAAACAGCCAGGTTGAGTGCATCCAGGAGTTTAATCAAAAGGGGATCGTACATTGAATCGTAAAAAGACAGCTAAACTCATGGCTCCAGCATTTTTAAAGCCAGCCTGTTGAACGCTTCCTCAACATTCTGCCCTGTTTTGGCGCTGGTCTTGAAAATGTCGCAACTCTCCTGCTGCATCTTATCAATCGTCGATTCCTGTATATCCCACTGCCCCGTGAGGTCCATCTTGTTCATAAGCAGGACACATGGAACATTGTGAAAAGCCTGCCCGACAGTTTTATGGATATTGATAACGTTATCGAGAGTACTTGTCCGGGTTTTATCCGCCACCAGTATGTAGCCGGACATACCGCGTAGATAAGTGCCCTGTATCTGATGGAAGCCATTTTCACCGGCGATATCCCAGATGATGAGTGTCAGGCTCTGCTGCTGTATATTAATGATCTTCTTATCTATTTTCACGCCGATGGTGGTCATATACTTGTCGGAGAACATGTTTTCCACGAACCGGCGGACAAGGCTGGTCTTACCGACAGCGAATGAACCTAACATGCATATCTTTTTCTGAATCATGGTGTTACGTCTTCCTTAATTTGTTTTAATAGATCCGCATACTCATATTTAATGTAGAAAAAAACGAGTCCGGTTACAAATTCGATAAAATAAATCCGACAGCTATTATTGCAATACAAACTGCTGCCGCGATATAGATAAATAGTACTGGATTATCCTTTTTCCCCTTGGTAGCTGCGATTTTTGTTGGAACTGCTATTGGCTTATCCTTTTTCCCATCAGTTTTTTGAGCCTGTGTAAGGCAATACTTGAGATCCGTTTTGCAAGGTTCGAAAGGCGCAGCATCACCTTTGAAAGTGTTGAGCGCTGAATTGTATTCAAACTCGATATTCTCCAGAATCTCTTTCAGCACGGTTTTTAATTCATGGGGTGGAGTGCCCCTGATAACAGATGCCAGTATTGTTCTTGGGCCTTGCTCCACCAAGATAGTTAGTTCGCCCATGTTGAGATTTTGCAGGGAGCTGTCCTCTTTAGCTGAAAATGAATCATTGACAAAGTCCTGGATCGCCGTAAGCATGGCCGAAACCATGTCGGCATCTTTTGAATCAACCGATTCGGCGGCTACATGTTGCAGTACCAGTCCTGTTTCCTTGTGAATAAGAAATATCTGTTCCATGCGGTAAACAAGGGTGTGCATGAGGACAATTTCAGCAAATGGCCTTCCCGTCCTGATCGACTCAATTCTCCACTTGATGCCGCGCCAGCTAAAAGTGTGCTCAAGCGCAGTATTCATGGATTCAACCATTGCCCTCAGTGATTCCGCAATCGACCTGCGGATAGCTGGACCGATAATCGGAAATATCGAATCTGCCAGGAATTTGGGATCCCGTTTGACCGAGTCCCTGATGATTTCCTCTATGGTGGGCAAAAGGGCCGTAGCGAGTTTGCGGTCTTTGGATGCTCTGATTACTATCGCCTCGGCGATAATACTGCTCAGCTCTTCGGCTCGGATCTCAGGATCATTCAGCCGATCTTTTAGTTCGCTTATTTCCATTTGCTCGGGGGCCAGTATCAGCGTGCGCAGCGAATTCAATTCGTCCGCACTGTGCATTTTATCTCCGCCTCCATTTCCCACTGAAGCGTCGGACATGGTTATTTTCCCCCGGTATCAGTCTTATGCTCTTTGCCTTCAATACCTGTTGCAGCGTTATGCAGTAACTTTGCCATGGAGTAACGGTCCATTTTGTGCATATCGAGTTGCTCCAGGTTGCGAGCAAATTCAGATCTGGCAGCTGCGATATCCCTGGTCAGGGATGCGACATCGGCATCCATCCTTTTGCTAATATCGGCAGTAGCTTTGGCTAGTTTGTCTTCCATGCTAGTTAATTTTTGAACGTATTCGTCTTTCTGCGAACTGAACTGCTGCCCGGTCTCCTTTTTAAGCTCCGATATGGCCTGAGTGAAATGCTCTTCCAGTTGCTGGAACCTTTTATCATTCTCTCCTTTGTGCAAATCGATTTTCCGCTCGAACTCATGGCTTATATCCGAGATGCTTTTTACAAGCAGTTCCTCCAGCCTTGCGAACTTTTTATCGTTTTCCCGCTGCAGGCTGGTAAACTTACCGGTAGTTTCCTTGCTCAGCTCGGAAATATTCTGAACCAGTAGCTCTTCGAGTTGGGTAAGCCTTTTTTCGTATTCCTGCCGCTGAGCGCCGAAGAGGATCTCCCTTATCTGATCGACACGTTCTCCTCCCTCGGTTGTTGGATTTCCCATTACGGCAGATCTGCCTCCATTCCGCACATCAGAGCCTTCTGTTGCCATACCTGTTTTTCTCATACCACTATCATCCACCTTCTTGCGTATTGCCATATTAGTTCTCCTATCTATAAATTAGATATAAGCCCTAATTTAATCGGAATTGGCCTAATAGCAACGTATCACAAAATGTTAATTTAATCAATGCTATGTCATTGCCGATGGTGATATTCTTAATGTAGATAGAGCCGGTGAATTTGAAATCCACATAATATTTACCTTATCATTGCCCGATGGCAGGATATCTGCCTGACGGTATATTCACCGGGAGGCTATTAATGGACTTAAATAATGGCATAGCGATGGTAAAAAATGATGGGGCGTCTGCGCCGGCCACACACTCGGTCGATTTGTCGACGTGTAAGAAATGCCACCTCTGCGCTGATATTTGCCCGGCCGGAATAATAAGAGCGGACGAGGAAGCCAGGTTTCTGCTTGAGCGTGTACGTCTGTGTATTCGCTGCGGTCAGTGCATGGCCGCCTGCCCCACAAAGTCCATCCGCATCGAAGGTCTTTCTTACGAAAAAGACTTCTTCGAGATGCCACAACGCAAGGAGGGCTGGCAGGAAGCTTTCTGTGGCCTGGTCAGTTCCCGCCGCTCCATACGCAATTTCCAGGACAGGCCCGTACCGCGGGAACTGCTGGAGAAGATCGTGCAGGCCATAACCTTTGCGCCGCCCGGTTTTACCCCGCTCACGGTGGAGCTGACGGTGGTTAACAATCGTGAACTGATACAGCGCGCCGTTCCGCTTATGGCCGAAATGTACGCCAGCCTGATCAAAATGCAGGCCAATCCAGTCGCAAGTACCATTTTGAAGTGGAAGGTGGGGAAAGACACTTCCCAGGTGCTCAACACGCATGTGTTGCCTTTAATGAAGTTCAGGATGCCGGGTTTAAAGGCAGGGACCGAAGATACCATTGCGCGTGGCGCCCCATGTCTGTTTCTTTTCCATGCGCCCGTCCGCAATGAGGATATCTTTATTGCACTGGCCTTCGGGCTGCTTGCTGCTCATTCGCTGGGACTGGGCGCCTGCGCTATCGGCCTCATACCGCCTGCCGTAAACAGGAATTCGGAGCTGAGAAAAATGTTCAAGGTGCCTGAAAATAACATGGTATTAGCCTCCATGGTGCTGGGGTATCCTAAATATAAATACTGCCGAGGCATCCGCAGGAGACCCGCCGGCTTGACCTGGATAGAATGATCCTCAGAAAAGTGGGTCGCGGCATCGGTATTCGCGGCATTCGGGTTTATCGGCATCTACCAGGTGCTGTCCGTCCGCATAGGCCTGATCTACACCATTGCAGTACTGCTCGGCCTGGCGCTGTGCACGGCGCTGGCGGCCTACCTGATCGTGAAGAGACAACAGCCTGCGAACGATCAGTTGGCCTTTCCTTTTTAGTCGATTGGAAAACGCGGGCCGGTATGTATTATGCTTAGGGTATCATGGGTTGGACGGTGGAAGTAGCGACCTGGACGGTAGCGGGCCTGCTGCTGGGGTGCCTACCCTTCTCGTATTGGGTGGGGCGCATGTTCCTGCGTAAGGATATCAGGCGGTATGGAGATGGTAACCCTGGCGCCACCAATGTCTATAATGCCGGCGGGCCTGTGCTATATGTCCTGGCAATTCTGCTGGACGCATTCAAGGCGACTCTGCCCGTATGGCTTGCCCAGCAGGTCTCACATATAGCAGGCCTGGCAATGATCCCGGTGGCGCTGGCGCCGCTGGTAGGCAACATTTTTACACCGTTCCTGCGATTCAACGGGGGAACCGGTGTGGCGGTGGTTTACGGTACCTGGCTGGCGCTGACCGGATGGCAGGGGCCTGTGGTCTTGGCTGCTTTCTTTGGTCTCCTCTTCATTTTTATCAGGGAGACCCCCTGGTGCGTGATCATCGGCATGACCATGGTCACTATCTGCCTGTTGATCGTACAATACCCGCTCTATATGGCGGCTGTGTCTGCCGGGCAAACGGCCGTCATGGGCTACAGGCGCAGGCAGCACTTTACGCACTGGCCGAAGATGCAGAAATGGGTAAGCGTGCTCTCAGGCAAAAGCCAGGCAGGTCCGCCGTTGCATCCCTGATCCGCTTGATCGAGCAGATAAATTTACAGCCCGTTAAAAGCCGGCTCAGCGAGAATAGTCATAATCCCTATCCCACAAGCTGCGTGTATCTTTGAGCATGCCGACTATGGGATCAAGCAACTGCTCCCTGACCAGGGTACGGACTGTTTCGTGGGTGGCGATGTATTCCGCCAGGGGAGGGCTGAGGTGATAGTAAGTATCGACAGCCCACCGTCCCGGCTCACTCTTTATCAGAACATGGTCGCGGAACGAACGCAGCGTATCGAGCTCGGCCGCTGTCGGGCTGCCGTAGGCCGCAGTGGCGATGAAGCAGCTGAATGGTCCTATCTTCCACTTTTTCTGTGAGTCGTCGGCGTCCGATCCTTTTATCTTGCGGGAGACGGTATCTTTGCCGCCCCTGCCGTCCTGTACCTCGAGCTGCATTACATGCCCGCCTGACGGGATCTTCCATTTCCACTGTGACTGGCCTGTATACTTGGACAGAAGGTCACCGTCGAGATACCAGGAGTAGCTAAGCTTGTCGCCATCGGCGTCTGTTGACTGGCTGATCACCTGAATAGTCTGTCCCACCTGCGGCTGAGGAGGATCGAAGGTAAAGGCAGCCTTGGGAGGGTTATTGGCGCCGGGAACAGGCTGCGGGCCGGGACTTGGCTGCGGCGCCTGCGTGACCGATATCTGCGTCTGATAGAAATTAAATGCTCCGTTGCTGTCAGCTACCTGCAGGCCGATTGTGTGCGTTCCCACCGGTGGATTCTGGTAAATACAATACGGCTGGTTGGCATACTGTGTCATGGCCATACCGTCAATTGTCCAGGCGTAGGTCAGCATGTCACCGTCAGGATCAGTGGACTGGCTGCTGGCCACGATGTTACTGGTCGTCTGGGGTGATTGTGGTGTCACAGTGAAATAAGCGGTCGGCGGCCGGTTGGTATCCGGAGTTGGTTGAGGTGGTGTAGGCTGTGGTGGCTCAGCAGAGTCCACAAAATACTGAGTCTGGGCCGTGGCCGCGCCGCCCTTGCTGTCGGATACTGCCAACGCGGCAGAATGATAACCGGCAGCCTGGCCGGGGAGAATGCAGTAAGCCATGTTGTTATACTGCGTTAATTGCGATCCATCAATCGACCAGGTGTAGGAAAGGCTGTCTCCATCCGGGTCGTAAGATTGATTGCTTATGATAATGGTATCAGCAGTGGTGGGCGATTGCGGTATAACTGTAAACTGCGCTATCGGTTTCTGGTTGGCAGGCGGGATTATTTGATCAGATCCCGTCAGCGTGCCATCCCAGGGTCCCATCCAGGAGCAGTCGGAATACTTCCAGTCGCCCTTGAACGAGTTCCCGTCTTCCGACATGACGAATAAAAAGGCGCCGGCGTCCTTGGGCGCTGAGTAAGAGGGCGATCTCGACCATGTTCCGCTGAAATAACGGCCGTTTATCTTACCGTCCAATTTGCCGTTATTGGTGGTATATGTGCCGGTAGCCGTGGCACCGGACACTGTTATGTCCATACTGCCCCAGTCCGTATTCCAGGTGCCTTCCCAGCTGGGATTAACCGGCTCAGGGGAAGGTTGATTGTCAGGTTCCGGTTGTGGCTGCGGTTGACCGACTCTCGTTGCGGCCTTATGCAGGGGGTACCAGCCCGAAGTTGCCGACAGGCTGTGGTTATAGCGGCCCGTAAAGGAGTTGCAGTCCGCGGACATGGTCCACTCGATCCTGCCTGTCTGATCCTGCTCGGTCCAGGTTCCAATGAGCGTGCTGCCGGACAGCGTGCCGTCGATGTACCCGGTGTAGTTCCAGCCAGAAGGCTTATATGAACCGGTAACCCTGTTGCCCGATTGAGTCAACTGCAACGCATACGACCAGTCGAAGTCCCACGTGCCGCTCCAGTCGCACGGTGACGATGGTTCAGCCTCAAATCCAATTTTTAGCAGACCTTTGCGCGTGCCTGACCAGTCGTTCTCGTACCAGCTGCCGGACGAACCATAGCGCCAGCGGCCGGTGATCGTCTGATGTTCCGGTCCCATGGTAAGCTCAACTTCTCCAGCGTTTTTAGGGGGACTGTAGTCGGGAGATTCGGACCACCAGCCCTGCAGCGTGTCGCCGGATACCGTACCGGTGATTTTCCCGCTGTCATGTATGTAGGTGCCGGTAACCTGGTTCCCACTCTGAGATAAAACCATTTCGCCCCAGCGGGTAGACCAGGTGCCTGCCCATGGCCCTGATACCGGGGTTGGAGTTGGTGGTATTGGCGTTGGTGTCGGTGGTATCGGTGTTGGCGGTACGGGAGGAGGTGGTGGGATCGGTTGCCCCGCCCTGGTCCCCATGATATCGCCGTCCCAGTCGCATGAGCCGTACCCCCACTGCCCTTCGATCGTTTTGCAGCCTGGCTGTATGGTGAAAATAAAGTCACCGGCATCTTTAGGTGGCTGGTAGGTATCCGCCTCCGACCAGGTGCCTGTAGCGGTTAATCCGTCTACAGTCCCGACTATCTTACCCCCCTGATAAGTATAGCTGCCTGTAAGGTTGCTGCCATCCTGTTCCAGGGTCAGGTCTCCGAAGTCGGTATCCCACACGCCGGTGAAAGTGCAGGGAGTAGGGATTACGGGGATTCCCGGAAACGGTGGGATCGGAGTAACATCTGGAATCTGTGAGGGTGTGGGTGTAATCGTTTCCGGCTGAATATCAGATGGTGGTATATAGGGTGGTTGAATGGGTGTAGGAATGACTGGTTGTGGAGTGACCGAGCCCGACCTGGTGCCGGTCACAGTGAATCTGTCGTCCCATTGATAATGGTATTCGCCCTTGAATAACCCGGAGAAAGAAGTGCCGGAACTGCTCAGCGTGAAATCGATCTGTCCGGCTATGTGCGGATGCTGCTGCGCATTATTCCAGGTGTTGGACCAGGTTCCGGTCAGCTTATTGCCGGATGTGGTGCCGGTCAGTTGCCAGCCGTAATAATCGGAAGTGCCCGTCACCTGGCTCCCGGATTGGGTAAACACCATATCGAACTCGTAGGAATTGATGGTACCGTATTCCATGATGGTCCACCTGGTGTGCCAGGTGCCGCTCCAGCCCGCCTCGGGCCGGGTGCCGTCGGCGGATACAGGCATAGCAGGTAATACAATGCTTGATACGAGGAATACAACCGGTAGCAGCCTAAGGATGAAGTCAGCGATTCTCATAATAGCCCTCCAATACGAACGGATTACCGACGCTTCTTAATTCATAAGCTGTTATTAACAGTGGTAAAATGTCACCTGCAAATAATAGGATACCAAAAATAATCTAAATATAATAGTATCGGTAACGACATGTATTCCACTCATTACATGAATCTAAATCTAAACACGGGGGCAGCCGGCCGGCATAGAATCTTAGCGATCTCAGTATTCATGCTGGTCGCGATAACAAGTATGACATCGTGTGTAGTAAAAACAGGTCATATGAGCAAGGTCAGCGCAACACTGCTTGAGCAGGTGGAACTGCGTCGTGAACAAATAGCCTCGCCGGATGATGAACGGCTCAAGCAGATGCAGGACCTGGGTCTTTCCGTAGTGAATCTCAACAGGCAGCTTGTATACGTCTATGTTAAAGAGCCTCTCAGCCCGGAGCAGGCTGATGATTTAAACTCACTGGGAGTAAATGTGCATGAAGATTCGTGGATACCTGCAGTCGGCAATCATCCGCTGGGATTCTTTATCGCCGGGATGCCGGTGGACAAACTGGAATCCCTGGCTGCCAGGGATTATATTGTCAGGCTGGATACGGCTGAGCGGCAGTCGCTGCCACAGTGCCCTGTCAGCAACTATTAACTTTCCCACATTGAAAATCGGGGCCGATTGACTTATCATTTGCTGTCCGCAGGGATGCGTTTATTAAACAGATTTAGTATTTGCAGGAGGGTCATCTCATGTTTGATCTCAGCAGGTTCTCATTGAAGGGTAAGACGGCCATAGTCACGGGTGGCGGCCGTGGCATCGGCAAGGCGATAGCCGTCGGCTTCGCTAAAGCGGGGGCCAAAGTTGTGATCACCAGCCGTAAGATAGCTGACCTCGAATCAACTGCCGCTGAGATCAAATCGTTCGGTGGGGAGGCCTATCCCATCCAGGCCCACCTGGGCAAGATGGACGAGATTCACAAAATGGTGGCCACTGCTATGGAAAAGCTGGGGGGACGGATCGACATACTGGTGAACAACGCCGGCGCCAGCCCTGCTATGGCCAGCGTACTTGAATCGGACGAACGCCTCTGGGAAACGGTCATGAACGTGAATATGAAAGGGATGTATTTCACCAGCCAGGCGGTCGCCAATATCATGAAGAGGCAGGGGGGTGGCAAGATCATCAACGTAGCGTCCATAGACGGCTTCAAGCCGGAGCCGGCGGTCAGCATCTACTCGATCTCCAAAGCGGGCGCGCGGATGATCACCAAGTCTTTTGCCGCCGAGTTGATCCCACACAATATCCAGGTTAATACCATAGCCCCGGGACCCATCGAGACCAAGATGATGAACTCACACTGGGCGCACCTTCCGCCGGAAGAAGCTAAAAAGACGCACGCTATGGTGTCCAAAATGCTTCCCGCCGGCCGTATAGGGGACCCTGACGAAATAGCTGGCGCCGCCATCTACCTGGCCTCGGATGCTTCAAGCTACACTACCGGGACCGAGATCGTTATCGACGGCGGCCTGCTGATCAGCAATATGCAGCCCGCGCTGGACTGAGATCGGGAATTGAAAGGGGCCGCTGCGCCTTGAATGGACGGTCAGAAGGGATGATGCAGGATATCAAATATCTGTTTGAGCCGCGTTCCGTGGCCGTCGTGGGCGCATCCTCCAAGGCCGGAAAGCTGGGGCATACAGTGGTCAGCAACCTTGTTTCCAGCGGCTACCACGGAAAGATATATCCCGTTAATCCGGCTGGTGGAGAGATACTGGGGATACCGGTTTACCGGGACATAAGCTCGATTTCAGGTGAGATAGACCTGGCTGTGATCGTGATACCGGCAGCTGCCGTCTTTGACGCCGTTAAGGGCTGTGCTGATAAAGGGGCCAGGTTCACAGCAATAATCAGTTCCGGTTTCTCGGAGATCGGTCATGCTGAGGAAGAGAAAAGAATCATAAATTATGCGCGGCAACATGACATGCGCGTGCTCGGCCCCAATATCATCGGCATATATTCCTCGGCAGCTCCCATGAATGCCACCTTCGGGCCGGGCGGTATACCGGCCGGAAATGTAGCGATCGTCACCCAGAGCGGGGCGTTAGGCGTGGCGATGATCGGCAAGGCAAAGGTGGAAAACATCGGGCTTTCGGCAATTGTTTCACTGGGGAACAAGGCGGATTTGGATGAGGTGGATATCCTGAATTACCTGGCTGCGGACAGCAATACAAAGGTCATTATGATGTATATCGAGGGTGTAACTCACGGGGAGAGTTTTGTGGATGTACTGAAGAGGACAACCAAGGTTAAGCCTATCGTGGTAGTCAAGTCCGGCCGGTCGAAACGCGGCGCCATGGCTGCGGCCTCACATACAGGCTCATTAGCCGGTGAGGATAAGGTTTTCGATGATATAGCCAGGCAGTGCGGCGTGATCCGGGCTGAAGGGTTGCAGGAAGCGCTGGAATGGTGCAAATATCTTGCCACTACACCTGAACCTCAGGGCGAAAATACGTTGATTATTACTAACGGTGGTGGTATCGGGGTATTAACAGCAGACGCCTGCGAGCGATATGACATTAACCTGTACGATAACCTGCCGGATATGAAAAAGACCTTTGCCTCAGTTGTACCTGAATTCGGATCCGCCAAGAACCCGATAGATATCACGGGACAGGCTACGGCCGATAACTATCTCACCGCTATCAATGCTGCGCTGGGCAACGAGAATATAAATTCCGTGATCTGCCTGGGCTGTGAATCGGGGGTTTTTGAGCCTGACAAATTTGCCGTACGGGCAGAGCAATTATTTCAAAAAGGTGTAGTCAGTAAACCGCTGGTATTTTCCTTTGTCGGCGGCGCTGAGGTGGAGACTACGATAGAACGGCTGAAAATATTGGGCGTTCCTATTTTTAACGAGGTTCTGCAGGCGGCTTCCTGCCTGGGAGCAATTTACTATAACCATCGCCAGAAGGTAGAGCTTTCTTCGGATGAGGAACAGATTGAAATTGATGACGGGGCAATACAGGGCGTGCTCGCTGCTGTAAGAAAAGATGGCCGGCGTTTCCTCTACTCTCAAGAAGCCCGGCTGATAATGCAGGCTATTGGCATAGATACGCCCGCCGGAAATATCGCCCATACACTGGAAGAAGCCGTTAATTTTGCGGAAAGTATGGGATACCCGGTGGTGATGAAAGTCGTGTCCAGGGATATAGTGCATAAAAGCGACGCGGGAGGAGTTGCCCTGGATATCGATGACAGTAAGGAAGTGGCCGATGCGTACGAAGCAATACTTGCTAACTGCCGGCAGTTTAACCCCGATGCCCGCATTGAAGGTATCGAGGTGTCGGAGCAGGTCAAGCGCGGTGTAGAAACGATCGTCGGCGCACGCCGGGACCTTTCCTTCGGCCCCATCGTTATGTTCGGGCTGGGCGGCATATATGTGGAAGTGATGAAAGACATCACATTCCGTGCCTTCCCTCTCGGCAGGAGCGAGGCTATGAAGATGATCAGCGAGATTAAGACATACCCATTATTATTGGGGGTCAGGGGTGAAAAGCGCAGGGATATCGACGCTGTGGCGGATGCTGTGCTCAGGGTAGGTACGGTGCTCAAGAGATTTGGGGATATTTCGGATATTGAAATAAACCCGCTGGTCGCTTATGAACACGGCGAAGGGGTCAGGGCTGTGGATGTGAGGATATTGCTTTCCGGTAAGGAGGTAAACGTATGAAGAGCTTGATAGTAGGATCGATGGATGCCAACGCCGGCAAGACCAGCCTGATAATCGGATTGGCCAAAGCGACAGGGAAATCATTCGCATATATAAAGCCCCTGGGCGACCGCCTGGTCTATCGTAAAAAAAGGGTATGGGACTATGACGCCGCGCTGCTGACCAATATATTTGGAATGACCCAGAGCCCGGAGGATATTACGGTTGGCTTCGAACACCTGAAGATGAGGTTCAAATATGACGAAGAGGGGGCTAAGAACCGCGTGCTGGCCATGGCAAGGGATGTAAGCGCAGGCAAGGACATGCTGTTCGTTGAGGGAGGCAAAGACATTGAATACGGGATCTCCTTCTACCTGAATGTATTATCCCTGGCAGGATATCTTGGGGGGAAGCTGGTGATACTGGTGGGCGGCGATGAAAACTACATAGTGGATAACGTTATTTTTATTAAAAAGTATCTTCGGTTCACGGGCATGGATTTCAGGGGCGTGATCATCAATAAGGTACGCAACGTTGAAGATTTCAAGACCGTGTACGTTCCCATGATGGAGAAAGTGGGTGTTAATATACTGGGGATAATACCCTACCAGGCGGAGCTGACCTTCTTTTCCATGGAGTACCTGTCGCAATATCTGCTGGCCAGGGTGGTGGCCGGTGAACATGGGCTGAACCGGCGGATCAGCAATATTTTCGTGGGCGCTGCTTCGGTGGATTCAGTCTACTCGGATGTCAGCTTTCACAAGGAGAACAAACTGGTGGTAACCAGCGGGGACCGCTCGGATATACTGCTGGCATCGTTCGAAGATAAATGTACGGCGGCTGTAATTATCACCAACAACATTCTGCCGCCCCAGAATATCCTGGCCAAAGCTGATGAGAAGGACATCCCGGTGTTGCTGGTTCCTATAGGAGTATATGATACGGCCAGGCAGATTGAATCCCTGACCCCCTTGATTACCGCGAAAAACGCAGAGGAGATTGAACTCATGACAAAGCTGGTGAGGGAGAACGTAAACATAGATGAGCTTTTAAAGGATTGAAAAGGTAATCATATTTGCATAATACATTTGCGTGAGCATATCAGGGCTGTTATAATCAATTGATACTTGCGGTACGCCGTATTAACCTAAATATCCCATCGACCTCCCGCAATCAAATGCGTGAGGTTTTTATTTGGACGGAACGGAGTTACATATATGGCTAAGGAAGATAAAGCCCGAAAACTGGAGACCATGCGGCATTCGGCCAGCCACATTATGGCCGAGGCGGTTCAGTCTTTGTTCCCTGAAGCCAGGTTCGGCATAGGCCCGGCCGTCGAGGACGGGTTTTACTATGACTTTGACCTTCCCAGGCCGCTCGGCATGGAAGACCTGCCGGCTATAGAGGCCAGGATGAGGGAGATAATCGCCGCCAACCTGCCGTTTACGTCTAAGGAGATCAGCATAAAGGAGGCTAAAAAGCTTTTCGCTGACCAACCTTACAAAATCGAGCTGATAAATGACCTCGGCGAGGAAAAGGTAACTATCTATAAGCAGGGCAATTTCATCGACCTCTGCCGCGGGCCCCATGTCAAAACGTCCGGCGAGGTCAAGGCCTTCAAGCTTACCAGCGTGGCAGGCGCCTACTGGCGGGGGGATGAGAAACGGCCCATGCTACAGAGAATATATGGCGTCGCCTTCACCAGCGGCGTCGACCTGGAAGAATACCTCAAGAGGATGGCCGAAGCAGCCAAGCGCGACCACAGGAAGCTGGGCAAGGAGCTGGACCTTTTCAGCCTGCACGAGGAAGCAGGACCGGGATTGGTCTACTGGCACCCCAGGGGAGCAACTGTCAGGGAGATCATCGAGGATTTCTGGAAGGCCGAGCACCGGCGCCGCGGCTACGACATCGTCTATACACCGCATATAGCCAAGGTACACCTTTGGGAGGTCAGCGGCCACTGGAATTTTTACCGCGACAATATGTACTCTCCCATGGAGATTGATGATATACAGTACGTCGTTAAGCCGATGAACTGCCCTTTCCACATACTTATGTACAAGACGCAGCTACGCAGCTACCGCAACCTGCCCATGCGCTATGCCGAGCTTGGCACCGTGTACCGTTACGAGAGATCGGGGGTTCTGCACGGGTTGGCCAGGGTCAGGGGTTTCACACAGGATGACGCGCATATCTTCTGCCGGCCGGACCAGATCGTACCTGAGGTAAAGGATGTGGTGGAGCTGGCGCGGTTCATGATGAAATCTTTCGGGTTTGATGAGTATGAGATAATGCTGTCCACCAGGCCTGAAAAATATACGGGCACACTGGAGAGCTGGGACATGGCAACCGATGCCCTGCGCAATGTACTGGAAGATCTCAAGATCGATTACCACGTGGACCCGGGAGAGGGCGTATTTTACGGCCCTAAGATAGACGTTAAACTCAAGGACGCCATCGGCAGGCTGTGGCAGGGTCCGACCATACAGGTCGATCTCCAGATGCCCGAGCGCTTCGATGTCAACTATGTGGGGGAGGATGGGCGCGAGCACCGGACCGTGATGATCCACCGTACAGTGCTGGGCAGCATGGAACGCTTTTTCGCCTGCCTGATCGAGCACTACGCGGGCGCCTTCCCGGTATGGCTGGCGCCGGTGCAGGCTGTGCTGATACCGATCGCCGACAGGCATGTTGAATATGCCTCGAAGCTCTATGCAGAGATGCGGTCACGGGATATCCGTGTCCAACTGGATGACAGGTCGGAACGTATGAACATGAAAATACGTGAAGCGCAGTTGAACAAGATACCGTATATGCTGGTGATGGGCGACAAGGAGGTCGAGAGTGGAACCGTATCCGTGCGCCTGCGCAACGGGGAAGATCTCGGATCTCAGCAGTACTCGGCCTTTATGCAACGGCTGGAATCGGTAATCAAATCCAGGGAGCTTCACGAACTTTGATTTTCAGCTATGAAATGTGATATATTCTAACGCGTATACTTTTGATTTGAAGGGAGGGATAGAACAAAATATTTAAAGAACTGAATATCAATCACCGCATCCGCGCCAAGGAAATAAGGCTCATTGGTGATGAAGGGGAGCAGATAGGTGTTCTACCCACGGACAAGGCCCAGCAGATGGCCAATGAAAAAGGATTGGACCTTGTCGAGGTAGCTCCGACAGCGGCCCCGCCTGTATGCAGGATACTGGATTATGGCAAGTACAGGTACGAGCAGACCAAGAAGGAAAAAAAGGTACGCAGCGGTCAGAGGTCCGGACTCCTCAAGGAAATAAGGGTAAGGCCGCAGGTTAAGGACCATGACCTTGATATAAAGATAAACCGGGCAAAGAAATTTGTTATAGACGGGGATAAAGTTAAGGTACTGGTTGTCTTCAGGGGACGCCAGATGGTACACCCCGAACTGGGAATCAGGCTCCTTCAGAAGGTAGCAAATGACCTGAAAGGAGTTGCTCAGCTGGACGGCCAGCCCATACACGAAGGCAGGATAATGAGCATCATCCTTTCACCTGTTTCGGCCAAACAGGTACAAACCAAAGAGGTGAAGGAACCCGGAGCAGCTAAAGAAGCTAAAGAAGCCAAAGAAATAAAGGTCAAGGAAACAGTGTAGATGCCTAAACTAAAGACACACAAGGGAGCTAAAAAGCGCTTTCATTTCACGGGAACCGGCAAAATCATGCGCGTCAAGCAGGGTAAAAGCCATTTCAGGCGCAGGAAACCGGCCAAGGTAAAGGGGCTTTATGATGAGACCATACCCCTGCACCAGGCCGACGTTAAAAGGATTAAAAAATTATTACCTTACCAGTAGGTATTCAGGAGGACTCAGTTGCCAAGAGTTAAAGGCGGTGTTGTAAGCCACAAGCGCCATAAGAAGGTGCTAGGATTAACTAAAGGCCACAGGGGGAAGAGGCATTCCCTCTACAGGCATGCTCACGAATCGATGCTGCATGCCCTCGACTATGCCTACGGGCATCGCAGGGAGCGCAAGGGAGATATGCGCAAGCTCTGGATTGCCAGGATCAATGCTGCGGCCAGGGAGGGCGGACTCACTTACAGCCGGTTTATGAACGGCCTGACAAAGGCGGATGTAAATATCAACCGCAAGTTGCTTGCCGACATAGCGGTCCACGACCCGCCTAAATTTTCTGAACTGGTGAAGGTGGCGGCCGGCAAACTAAAGAACTAACCGCCCGTTTGATCTGTAAATGACGGACCAGGTTGAAGACGTTGCTTCGCAGGCTACCGATGAACTGCAAAAAATAGCCAGCCTCGATGAGCTGGAATCGTGGCGCGTCCGTTACCTTGGCAGGAAGAGCAAATTAATCGATATTTTACGCTCCCTGGGCAAGGTTCCTATCGATGAAAGGCGTGAGCTGGGGGCCAGGGCCAACCAGGCTAAAACCACTCTCGAAGGCCTTTACCAGGCGCATAAAGAAAAGATAGAATTTTCAAAGCACGAATCTCTCGGACTCGAAAAAATAGATAGTAGTCTGCCCGGGCAGCCCTATCAACTCGGTCGTCTTCACCTTACTACCAGAACTATCAGGGAGATATGCGATATTTTTGTCAGCATGGGATTCAAGGTGGTGGAAGGGCCCGAGGTGGAATGGGAACATTACAATTTTGAAGCCCTAAATATGCCTGCAGAACATCCTGCCCGGGACGGCTTTGCCACGTTGTGGGTAGATTACCAGGCGCCGGGCGGTGGCAGGCCGATGCTGATGCGCACGCACACTTCTCCGGTCCAGATACGTACTATGGAAAAGGAGAAGCCACCCATCCGCGTGGTTGCCCCCGGCAGGGTCTACCGTTACGAGGCTACGGATGCCACACACGAATGGATGTTCTCACAGGTGGAGGGGTTGGCTGTAGACACTAACATCACCATGGCCGACCTCAAAGGCACGCTCTTTGAATTCGCGAGGCGGCTTTTCGGGCAGGACCGAAAGTGCCGCTTCCGCTGCGATTATTTTCCCTTCGTAGAACCGGGCGTCGAGATTGCAATCGACTGCTTTATGTGCGGCGGAAAGGGATGCCGGCTTTGCAGCAACAGCGGCTGGATCGAGATACTGGGCGCCGGTATGGTGCATCCCGAGGTGCTGCGCGGCTGCGGCATCGATCCAGATGTATACTCCGGGTTTGCCTTCGGCATGGGAGTGGAAAGGATACCCATACTGCGCTACGGCATTGACGATATCAGGCTTTTCTATGGCAACGATCTGAGATTTTTAAAGCAGTTTTGAGCTGAAGGTGCTTGATGAAAGTTCCGTTGAAGTGGCTTAAAGATTACGTCGATATCGATATCCCTGTCGCTGAGCTGGCCGGCAAGTTGACACTGGCCGGGCTTGAAGTATCGGAGGTTCAGATCATCGGGGGAAGCTGGGATAGGGTCATAGTGGGCCGTATACTTACCGTTGATCCACATCCCAATGCCGACCGGTTGAGGCTGGCCAAGGTTGACCTGGGCGGCAGGCAGATAACCGTTGTTTGCGGTGCGCCAAACCTGGTTGTCAACGACAATATTGCCTTTGCCATGGTCGGGGCCGTGCTTATAGATGGGCATACAGGTAAAGCCGAGGAGTTGAAGCCGGCCAAAATCCGCGGCGTGGTTTCGGAAGGCATGATATGCGCAGAGAAGGAGCTCGGCATATCAGATAATTATGAGGGTATACTGGTACTGCCCCGGGAATATGAGATCGGCAAGCCGCTGGCGGATTACCTGGGAGATGTCATCCTGGATATCGATGTTACTCCGAACAGGGCTGACTGTCTCTCCATAATGGGCATAGCCCGCGAGGTGGCGGCCGTAACCGGTAACCCGTTCCGCATGCCCGATCTCGCCTACAAGGAAGGAAGCAAGGAAGTCGAGTCTTACGCTTCGGTAGAGATCAAAGACCCGGAGCTTTGTCCCAGGTACTGTGCCAGCATCGTCGATGGCATCACTATCGGCCCCTCGCCGCTGTGGATGCAGGACCGGCTGGCTGCCTGTGGGGCAAGGCCCATAAACAATGTCGTGGACGTCACAAACTACGTGATGCTGGAGTTCGGCCAGCCGCTGCATGCTTTTGACCACAGAGAGATCAGGGGCCATAAGATCATCGTGAGGCGGGCAGCCGATGGTGAGATCATGTATACGCTTGACGAGGCGGAGCGTAAATTCAGCCGCGACATCCTGCTTATTGCGGATGCAGAGCGCGCTGTTGCCGTTGCAGGCATCATGGGCGGGCTGAGCTCGGAGGTCAGGGATTCGACCACGACCATATTGATCGAATCAGCTAATTTCAGCCAGGCTGCAATCCACCATGGAAGCCAGGAGCTCAAGCTCGGCAGCGAGGCCTCCGCCAGATTTGAAAAGGGGCTTAACCCGGAGCTCGCTATGATGGCCGTTAAGAGGGCGACACAGCTTATGGCGCAGGTTGGCGGAGGAAAAGTGGCCAGGGGTATCATCGATATCTACCCGGGCAGGAAAGAGAGGAAGCCGATTAATGTTTCCGAAATTGATGTTAAACGCACGCTCGGCATGACTGTAAGTGAGGATAGCATCAGGAAGTGCCTGGAATCGCTGGGGCTTCACTGCAGGAAAGGAGATAAGGGGACGGTACTGGCTGATGCGCCCTGGTGGAGAAATGACATAAATATCACCGCCGACCTTGTAGAAGAGGTGGCGCGGGCTACGGGGTATGAAAATATCCCGGTTTCGATGCTCAGTTCACCGCTGCCGACGGGAGAAAGTGCTCCCGCGGTGGCTTTCAGGCGCGGCCTTCAGGATATCCTGGTCGGTTGCGGCTTCCAGGAGATCATCACCTACCCGCTAACCAGCCTTGACGTATTAGGAAAGCTGTCACCAGCGCCGGCAATACCGGGCGCCGAACCGCTGAAAATCGCCAACGCCATGAGCAGGGAGCTTGAATACCTGCGCACCAGCCTCCGCACGGGTGTTCTCTCGGCGCTGGCCCGCAATCAGCGCAACAGGGAAAACAATATACGGCTGTTTGAGATTGCCAAGGTTTTTCTACCGCAGCCGAAAGATCTGCCCGTGGAAAATGAAATATTGTGCGGGTTAGTCGATACCGTGGCGCCGGAGATGTACTGGCAATCCAAACCTGCGCCGGTTGATTTTTATTTTGTTAAAGGTATTGTGGATATATTATTGGACAGGTTGGGCATTAAAGCAGACTATTTGTTTGGCAATGATGTAACGCTGAGCCCGGCCAAGAGCGCTGATATCACGGTCGATTCGGTTAAAATCGGCGTGATCGGCGAAGTTCACCCAGCCGTACTGAAGCATTTCGATATCACCGAACCCGCCTTTCTATTTGAGCTCGATGTGGATAAGCTGCTGACATTGTCATCGAAGCCGCTGGTATACAAAGCCGTCTCCAAATATCCGGGCACCATGCGGGACATTGCAATTCTCCTGGATGCAGGTATCGACTACCAGAAAATAGCGGACATTGTAAAAGGCTTCGGCCTGGTATCTGACATGCAGCTATTTGATCTATATGTGGGAGGACAGGTACCCGAGGGCAAAAAGTCGATCGCATTCAGAATCACCTACCAGGCTGCGGACCGCACTCTAAAAGATGAGGAAGTCGATAAAGTTCAAAAACGCATCCTGGAACAGCTCTCCAAAGAGCTGGGCGCCACCCTCCGTTCCTGACCAACGCTTGTGGGGCGCGGGTCTTTAGACCCGCCCGACGAGACATGTCATTGCGAGGGGCGAAGCCCCACGGAAAGGCACACACGTCATTGCGAGGAGCGCAGCGACGCGGCAATCTATTAGGATTTAAATAAATGCAAAAACATTTTCTTCATCGGTTTCTCTATCCTGAAAGCGTCGCTGTCATCGGCGCCTCCAATAATAAATTCGCGGTAAACTACCACCTCGTAGAAAACCTCGTCAACCTTGGCTACAAAGGTAAAATCCACCCTGTAAACCCCAACCAGGACGAAGTCTTCGGCATCAAAACCTTTAAGAACTTCAACGATATAGGCGAATATGTTGACCTCGTCGTCATCTCCGTCGCCGCGCGCAACGTCCTCGAGATCGTTAAAAATCTTCCCGGCGATAAAATAGGCGGCGTTGTTCTCGTCACCGGGGGATTTTCGGAAATTGGCGAAGAGGGTAAGAAAATCCAGGACGAGATAGCCAGGATACTAAAAGAAAAGGGTATCAGGGCCATCGGTCCCAACGCTCTCAGCCCCATAAATAGCTCGAATAAGTTCGCAATCAGCTTCTTCACCATGGCCGGGCTGCCCTCCGGCCATGTTTCCTTCATCTTTCAGTCCGGTATGTACGAGCCCCGGTTCAACTGGATACTGTCCGATTTCCATCTTGGTGTTGCTAAATTGATCGATCTCGGCAATAAGATGGACATCAGTGAGGTCGATGCCCTGGAGTACCTGTCTCAGGATACTGAGACCAAAGTCATCTGCATTCACCTTGAATCCATCAAGGGCGGAGGCCGAAGGTTCTTGGACCTTCTCAAACAGACCACGCCCGGTAAACCCGTGATCGTCCTGAAAGGGGGAAGAACCGAAGCCGGCGCGAAGGCGGTCATGTCTCATACGGGGTCACTGGTCCAGGGCAGCGACATGGTTTTTGAAGCGGCTTTAAGACAAGCCGGGGCTATCAAGGCCGATACGCTGGACGATTTCCTCTATCTCGCCAAGGCTTTTTCCTATCTCCCGATTCCTAAGGGAAACCGCATCGCCATCGCCACATTTCCGGGTGGTGAGGCTGTTCTGGCCACGGACACGGTCTATCAAAACGGCCTGGTCATGTCCATGCCGGGGCAATCGAGCTACGACAGATTGCACAAGACTTTCCCTGCCTGGGAGATAGCGCTCAATCCTTACGACTTCGGGATCATCTATACCTTCAGCTCTTTCAATAACAACCATGGCGCCTTCATCGAGGCCATGGCCGATGACGAGGATGTTGACTGTATCGCTGTCCAGCTTCCCCCCCCGGTCTTCCCCATCGATCCCGAGATGTTCTGCCCTCCCTTCCTGGCAGCCCCACAGAAAGGCAAACCCCTTGTTGTCTGGCCGCCTCATATGCTGCGCTTCGATACACCTGTTATAGACTGGCTTGAAGCCCACTCCATCCCCGTCTTTCCCTCGGGCGCGATTGCTGTAAAATGCCTGGCGGCGCTTAACCGATATCGCCTGATTTCACAAGCTTCCTGACCGCGGTAGCCAGCCCCTCATCACTTTCAACAACAACATTTAACTCGGCACTGGTTTTCAACAGCATAGGCACATTGTCCGTATTGCCTCTCCGATTAATTCGTCTGCCGCCAGTAGAATCGACAAGTGGTTTGCACCTTTTATTGTCCGCACTATTGATTTCTCCCTGATTTCCTTCTTCGGTAGATATGCATAGCGGAGGACTTCTTCTACGTCGAATAGTTCGTCGTTCTCTCCGGCGAAAAGGGCAAACGGCCTGTCGATATTCTTGAACTGCTCCCGCGGATTATCCGGTGTAAGCGCCATGGCCATGTTGCAGGTTATTGTGCTGATAAATAGTGGTTGGCTCTTGAGCAATTCTTCCGGATAATTGAAAAAAACCGCCGGTGTATGTCCATACATCCTGCGGAGCGATATTTCGTATTTTACAAATACGCCTATGTCCGCCCTGGCAAATGGGGTGGAATTACCCTGTTTTGCCGTCCCCGATTTGTAGCCGAACTCCGGCGACACAAATATATACCCGGCTATATCAGGGTTTTTCCGCCAGCTAAGATAATTCAGGACCGTGCCGCCACCCGACGAGTGCCCTCCCAGGTATACTGGCAATTGCGGACTATCGGCATGGACGAAATCGCAGAATAGCTGCAAGTCTTTCCACACTTGTTTAACTGTAGGAGAATCGCCACGCGGACCCCCGGAGTTGCCGTGGCCCCGTATATCCAGCAGGTAAACTGATACGCTGTATTTTGCGCCCAGCCCCCTTGCCAGGTATTGATAGCCTCCCCCGCTGTAGGCCCCGCCGCCATGAATAAATATCAGTGATGCAATAGGACTTGCCGCCTTAGTCGCATAGTAGGCCAGGTTTATTCCATCTGTCGCTCTGACAAAGGAAGGAATTCCTACATCGATTTTTTCGGCGCTTGTTATTTCGTCAAAGGAAAATGAATCACTATCTTTCATATCAGCCTCTCAACTGCCGGGCTATTTTGGATACGCTTGTTTCCAATTGAACTGGTCCCACCTCTGTAAGTTACGAGCTTCTCATAGCTTACCACGGTGGGCCTGCCAGGGCGAAGGGGCTACATTTTATTTATTCGTAACACCTCCTTAATAAAAAATTAACATCAGATTGCTAAACTGTAATTATTAAGAATCCGTTATATATAGGAAGAGATACAGAAAAGGGAAGAACGGATATGGTAACTGAATGTAAGGCAAAGGCAACGGTTAATAACGATCTTTTATCATTCCTCACGGATAATAAGTGCAGAGAGATAGAGTTCGATTTGCTTCGCTTTATGGGACGGTACCCGAAGGCTAGATTGAGCTTCTATGTTATCACCGGGGCATTTCGCATTGCCGCCTTCGACCTGGGCAACGCACTGATGGCGCTGGTTGAGAAAGATATACTGGTTCACCGGCTTGACGATAATGGTCTTGTAACATATTCCCTTTCCGCTGATGAGAAAATCCGCACGTATAGCCACGAACTGGCTTCCCTGGACTGGAGTGCAGCAATGGCACTGAAAAAAGAGCTGAAGGACAGGGCGGTCTGCTATCAGGACTTATGGCGGGACAGCAACTTCATGGCCAGGAAATAACTCAGCGGAACCAATTGATATAGTACTCCAAGCGCACCAGCGATAATAGCGTCCCAGGCATTCAACTGCCCTGAAGTGGTGAAGTAATAGAAGGAATAAACCGATAGCGGTATATAGATGATGCTACCCGTGATAACGCCGGGAGCATATCCTTTCAATCTAACCGCGCCGCCCAAGTGGGCCAGCCCGTTGATGAACAGCAGGGCGGCTACAGACAGGCTGAAGGCCAGGTTGCTGACGCCGACGAAAATCACGATGACGCACAGCAGCAATTGCAGGCCGTTTATGACTATTGCCATCGGGGCGTTGACGAAGGGTGCGAAGCTGGGGCTCATTCGTTTCATGACCGTCATGAACCCGCCCGGGAAGAAATACTCTTCTACCATGTGAAGTACCGATGCTATTAAGAAACCTACAAATAGCCAGGTCATCGCTGCAATAAAGGGCGCAATTTAATATATGTACGGGACAACACACCAGGTGCTTTTCCTGTAGTCCAGGTATTGCTTGCCGAAGTGTTGTTCCAATTCCTTCTCTTCCACCTTAATTCGCTGCATTACTCCGATGACGGGAAGTACTATGCATAACAGCAAGGAAATCCAATTCGCCAAAGCAATTCCCAAACCCAGGGCTATGATGAGAATTCCCAGGTATGACGGATGCCTGATACAGCGGTAGGGGCCGGCCTTTATCAATTCGTGTTCTTTTTGAATCTGGACTGTCGCTGTAAAGAACTTTCCCAGGACAGAAACAGCATACTGCCGGAATATAATGCCCGAAATCATAATAGTCACGCCGACCCAGGTCAGCCAATCGCCCAGAACCAGCAGACGGCCGGAATCCAATATTACGGGAAGCCACGCGATGATGAAAGAGATTGTAACCAGTACCCACACCAGCCGGATTGTTCCCTTGTCAGTTGCGCCGTCCTTTCCCCGCGTGGTGCGAACGTTGAGTATAATCTCCGATATCAGGTAGTAATACTGGACAGCATTGATGACCACAATAGCTGCTATTATGCTTGCACTCATCTATTTTAATTTCCCAACTCTGAAAACATGTCAATTATTAGTGCGGCTTCAACAGGCTATTAATCGCTTCCGTCAATCCCTCCAGCGGATGCATCTCTGCCTGCGCATCCTTCCTCCATTTCAACTCCACGCTGTTGGTTTTCAGCGTGCGAGCGCTGATCACAATTCGCAGGGGTATCCCGATCAGGTCGGCATCATTAAACTTCACCCCGGGTGATTCCGGCCTGTCGTCCAGCAGCACTTCTATTCCCGCCGAAGTCAGCTCGGTGTACAGATTCTCCGCTGCCTGCGTAACAGCAGTGTCCTCCATTTTTAGGGGGCACAGGCAGACCTGGAAGGGGGCTATCGGCAGGGGCCAGATTATTCCTTTATCGTCATGGTTTTGCTCCACCGCCGCAGCCAGCAGCCGTCCCACACCGATGCCATAACAACCCATGGTTATGGGCTTGCTGGCCCCGTCCTTATCCAGGTAGTATGCGCCCAAACGCTCGCTCAGGAAAGTGCCCAGTTTGAAGACGTGGCCCACTTCGATGCCCTGCTGTGAGAGTAGCCTGCCGTTGCACTTCGGGCACAGGTCGCCTGCCCCGGCTATTGCTATATCGGCCAGGGCATCAACCTTGAAATCACGGGGATAATTAACGTTTTTCAGATGTTTATCCGGCTTATTCGCCCCTGCTACGAAATTACCTCCCAGCTTGATCGAGTCGTCGGCCACCACGCGGTGACCCTTTAAATCGATGGCTGAGGCATAGCCTGCTACCAGCCCGGCCTCCCGTGTCTCAGCTTCGGCAGCCATGTGCAAGTCGTTGCACTTCAAGAGGTTCTTCAGTTTAACCTCGTTCACATCCAGATCACCTCGGATGACGACAAAAACAATCGCTCCGTCGGCGACGTAAAAAACCGATTTCAGCGTCTGTTCCGCCCTGACCCCCAGGAATTTGGCCACCTTCTCGATAGTCGTCAGCCCCGGCGTGGAGACCTCCTCTACGGCCAGGGGTTTTGCCGCAGGCGCAGATATCTTAACACTGGTGGCCTTCTCGGCGTTGGCGGCGTAGCCGCACTGAGTGCAATAGATGACCTGGTCTTCCCCGCTCTGGGCTATCAGCATGAATTCATGAGAGGCCTTGCCCCCGATGGCGCCGCTGTCAGCCTCCACCATTACAGCAGGAAGGCCGCATCTGGTGAATATATTTTTGTAGGCCTGCACCATTTTCCCATAGCTCTCATCCAGGGCGTCTTCATCGACATCGAAGCTGTACAGGTCCTTCATGATGAATTCGCGCACGCGCAACAAACCTCCCCTGGGGCGAGGCTCGTCCCTGAATTTGTTCTGGATCTGATATAAAAGTTGCGGCAGGTCGCGGTAGCTTTGTACAGAGCGTCTCACCAGGTCTGTGATCACCTCCTCGTGGGTTGGGCCCAGGGCCAGCCTGTGTTCTTTACGGTCGGTTACCATGAAGAGGGTCTTATCAAAGGAGGGCAGCCGGCCTGATTTCTCCCATAGCTCGATGGGCTGCAGCGACGGCATCATCAACTCCTGCCCGCCGGCGCTGTCCATCTCGCCACGGATGATATCCTCGATTTTCTTCAGCACCCTCCATCCCAGTGGCAGATAAGAATACACGCCTGTGGCTACCTGCTGTATCATACCGGCCCGCACCAGTAGCCGGTGGCTGGCGCAATCGGCGTCCGACGGGGCTTCCTTTAATGTCTTGCCCAATAATCTGGAAAAACGCATATTCTTATCCCCTCAAATTAAACTAGTAGCCCATTTTAGAATATTTCACCTTGAATAAAAAGGACACCGTTGACCGGGCAGGCATGAATTTCCGGGTTATGCAGAGCTAAAGGCTATCGATCTCGTCTGTGAGGGCCCGCAGATAATCGCTCTCTTTGACGCTCCGTATAATCCGGCCTTTTTTAAAGATGGCGCCCTTTCCCTTTCCGCAGGCAATACCGACGTCTGCGGCCCTTGCTTCCCCCGGACCGTTTACGACGCAGCCCATTACAGCAATCTTGACCGGCTTGTTCACTGATTGAAGGTAATTGCCGACCTTCGTGGCCAGGCCGACGATATCAGACTCGCTTCGCCCGCAGGAAGGGCAGCTTATCAACACCGGTCCTCGCTGGCGCAGGTTGAGGGATTTCAATATCTCGTAAGCGGTGAATACCTCTTCGCGGGGATGTGCGCTGAGCGAGACCCTGATGGTATCGCCAATGCCCTCATACAGCAGTATGCCGATTCCGGCTGCGCTTCTGATTATGCCGGTGTGGGGAAGGCCGGATTCAGTTATGCCCAGGTGAAGCGGGTACGTGGTCTTCCTGGCGATACTGCGGTAGGCATCAATGGCTGTAGGCACGTCGAAGGCCTTGAGCGCGATCTTGATCAGGTCGAAATCCAGACTCTCGAGAAGTTTGACCTCTTCCATCGCCGTATCGACCATGTAACCTGCAACCGAGCACCCCGGCTTTTTGCCGGGGGGAAGGCTGCCGGAATTGACGCCTATGCGAATGGGCACCTCCCTCGTTTTGGCCTCAGCCACGACTTTGCGGATGTGCTGTTTATCGCGGATATTGCCTGGATTGATGCGCAGCCCATCGGCGCCGCTGGACATTGCTGCCAGCGCCAGGCGGTAATCGAAATGGATATCGGCAATCAAGGGTATGGAGATGCCTTTGCGTATCTCCTTGATGGCTGCGGCAGCCTGGTGGTCAGGCACGGCCACACGGATTATTTCACAGCCGCACTCTTCCAGCTCCCTGATCTGGTTTATGGTAGAACGCGCGTCCCGTGTATCCGTCTTGGACATAGACTGTACCGACACGGGGGCGCCGCCGCCTACGATCACGCTCCCCACGCGTATAGGCTTGGAGGCGCGTGGCTTCTTCAAGGCAGCAGGCTTTCTCCACGTATGATGCGGGCGACATCAAAATAGCTGATCACCAGGATAAGCAATATCATTGCCAGGAAGCCTATCATGTGAACCAGCCCTTCCTTTTGAGGCGAGATCCTCCTGCCTCTCCTGGCCCATTCAAGCAGGACGAAAACAAGCCTTCCTCCATCCAGCCCGGGGATAGGCAGCAGGTTAAATATACCCAGGTTAATACTGATGAGGGCGGCAAACTCCAGCAGCGGGCTGATACCTGCCTTGATAACCTCTCCTGTCAGCTGTGCAATGGCTATGGGGCCCGCCAGCTGCGGTCCGGTGCTCCGGACAAACCAGCTCATGACCTCGTTTTTAAAGAGCACGAGTATCTCCCAGCTATGCACAACGCTGCTGGGCAGCGCCTGCCAGAAAGGCATGGATTCGACAACCGTCGTGGTGCCGGAAGCGGTGAGCACGACTCCTGTGGCGCCCTGCCCCTGCGGGGGGACCCAGCGCGGAGTTACAGATACGATTTTCTGGCTGGTATCGGGCTTCACGATAACCACGGTCGTGTCATTGCCCAGGTTCAACTGTATCTGGTAGCTCAAATCACCCCGGTTCTTTATTGTATGTCCGTTTATCTCAGCTATCCTATCGCCCGCTTCGATGCCCGCCGCCTGCGCCGGTGAGCCGGCGGCGACCTCCTTGATCAATACATTCTCCATCGTCACGTCATGCGGGATCATAAAGCTGATGGTGAACAGTATAATGGGCAGCAGTATATTCAATAGGGATCCGGCGCTGAGGACGAATATCCTGGCGCCGATGCTCTTGCTGGCCAGGCTGCCCGGCGTTGAAGGGTCTTCTTCCCCCAGCAGGCGTGTGAAACCGCCGAAGGGTATGGCGTTGATCGAGTAAATAGTCTCGCCGTATTTGAACCCCCAGATCTTGGGCGGCAGGCCCAGGCCGAATTCCTCAACCTTGACCTTTGACATTTTGGCGGCGGCAAAGTGACCTATCTCGTGTGTGAGGATGAGTAGTATCAGCAGCGCTAAGAAAACCACGATGGTTAATAACATTAAATATCCTTCCTTGCTTCTTTGAGGGCTGTTTCACATGCCCATTTGTCCGACCGGAGAATATCCTCAAGTCCGGGATTCGAAACCGGCCTATGCATATCCAGGGTCTTCTCTATTATTGTAGCAATTTCTGTGAATGAGATACTATTGTTAAGAAACAGCTCAACGGCTGTCTCATCAGCAGCGCACAATACTGCGGGGTAGGTGCTCCCGAGTTTACCTGCGTTTACGGCGAGCTTAAGGCAGGGGTACTCCGCAAAATTTACCGGCTCAAATGTGAGGTTATGCGCCTTCTTGAAATCCAGCGGTTGTATGCCGGGGTTATGCATGCGTTCGGGATAAAAGAGCGCGTATTGAATAGGCAGATGCATATCGGGGGTGCTCAACTGCGCCTTAATAGAGCTGTCCTCGAACTCCACCATCGAGTGGATGATGCTCTGCCGGTGTATGATGACCTCTATCTTATCGAAGGGCAGGTTAAACAGCCAGTGCGCCTCGATCACCTCCAGTCCTTTGTTGAAAAGCGTGGCTGAATCCACGGTCACCTTCTTACCCATTTTCCAGGTAGGGTGGTTTAGTGCCTGCGCTGCCGTCACCTCGCGCAGCTTTTCAGCCGGCCAGCCGAAGAAAGGCCCGCCCGAGGCTGTCAGGAGAAGCCTGGAGATCTCCGGCGCTTCACCCTGCAGGCACTGCCAGACTGCGCTATGCTCGCTGTCTACCGGCAGGATGGTGCCCTTATGCTGTGCGGCAATTTGCTTTAACAGCGCCCCTGCCATGACCAGTATCTCCTTATTGGCGATAGCCACCGTCTTTCCAGCCTTAAGGGCGGCTATGGCCGGCGCCAGGCCGGCCTTGCCCGTGGTGGCAACGATAACCATATCTGCTTGAGGATGGGCGGCCATCTCCTCCATGGTAGTCTGCACGACGCCTGCCGGCAGCCGTGCGCCCGCTGCACAATACATAAGTTTCGGGTTGAATTCGCTGACCTGTTGTAAGAAAAGGCCTGAGTTGTTGCCGCAGGCCAGCCCTGTGACACGCAGTTTGTCCTTGAAAACGCGTGCGATATCGAGGGTTTGTTGTCCTATAGACCCGGTCGATCCCAGTAGAACTATATTTTTGACTTTGTTTTTCATCGCGTTATCTTGATGACAGGATAATGTTACTGCAAATCGATTGCACTGACCATTGGGAGATAGTGTAAAGATAAAGCTAGCCCCGGCGACCTCTGTTGACGCGGTCTGACAGCGCCGGGGCTAGCTTTATTAATGCAGTATCAGTATGGGACCGATGATTATTATACCTATTGCGGCATTTCCAGTATGAGGAAGCCTGTCACGACGAGGGCTATGAAAATTACGGCAATGATCATATATATGACGGACAGGACAATGCCCCAGATCAGCATGGACCTGGCCTTCTTGGGATCTTTATCTTTGTTGACCGCCCAGGCGATGATGCCTCCGATCCAGCACCAGCCGCCGAAGAGCAGCGGCAGTATAACGAGGAGCCACCACGCGCCGCTAACCGTTTTCACAGTAGGAGCGGTGCCAACTGCTACAGGCACGTCACTTTTAGCTATAAACAGTTTGTTAGCGCAGGCCGGGCAATATACTTTTTCCTGGAGCTCTGTTCTGCATGCGATGCAAACCATCTTCCCACAACTCACGCACGCGCCGACAGCATCTTTACCGGGGTGATAAGAACAATCAGCCATAAAAAACCCTCCTCCAGCTAAATCAGCTTAAATTCATGCATATTATAGACAAGGCAAACGCTCAATGCAATTAAAAATTATTGCATCCTCATGTATAATATTGGCTTAGTGGAAGTGAAATCTTACGGTGTGAAAGAGGTAAGTTACTCGATCATTGATAGATGCAGGACTTGTTAAAGTGAGAATTACACGAAGAAGAGACAGGAGGTAAAGCAGTGCCGAAGCAGAGAATTCTAAATTGCCCCTTGAAATTCAACAGCAAGACACTCGAGGCGGACGGGTTTGTCAAGAAGGAGTCATGCCTGTGCGATGAGGAGAATTGCGCTTGGTGGAGGCCCGGCACAACCATGTGCGCGGTCAACAACCTGATCGAGGTGATGAATAAACTGGAGTTGACTGCCGGGCTGCAACTCAAGACGCTGTTACCCGATTTCCAGACTAGGACGAACATAGTTGATGTTGAAAGGTAAAAGCTGGTAGCTGGTCGATAGGTCCGGTGCCTCAATTAATCGTGATCTCTGACCGGTTGCCCCGGCAGGGAAAGATTTAGTGATTTGAGTTATAATGTAGCGCGAAATTAAACAATCAAGGAGGTCTTATGGCTTACGATACGCTATTACTGGAAAGGGAGGGTGCGGTCGGAATAATTACCCTTAACAGGCCACCGGTAAACCCATTCAATTATGCGGCGATCGATAACCTTGGAAAGGCATATGCCGAACTGGAGAATGACAAGTCTGTCCGCTCCATTATCATTACCGGCGGGGGTGAAAAAGCCTTTTCGGCCGGTTTTGATATTTCCAGTTTCGCCGATCCCATGAATATATGGTTGCCCAGGTTGGGTCACATGATTTATAGTCGCATCGAGAGGGGACCCAAGCCGGTTGTCGCCGCCATCAACGGCTTTGCCCTTGGCGGCGGATTCGAGCTGGCCATGGCCTGCCATTTCCGGGTAATGGTAGACGCCGAGAAGGCCACATTGGGCCTGCCGGAGATCAACCTCGGGATTATACCGGGATGGGGCGGTACACAGAGGCTGCCCAGGCTGATCGGGCGCACCAGGGCATTGGAGATCGCCCTTATGGGCAGGAGGATCAATGCCAAAGAGGCATTCGAATGGGGATTGCTGAACAAAGTGTCCAAGCCGGGCGAAACCCTCAAAGACGCCAAGGAAATGGCCGTCTCGCTGAGCAAGCGGGCCCCACTCGCCCTCAAGGCGATTTTAAACGCAGTGGTGCTGGGTCTGGATACCAACATGGCGGCGGGTCTTGATATAGAGCTGGAGGGCTCGCGGATGGTTGGAATGTCCAAGGACGCCATGGAAGGCATGACTGCGTTTATGGAGAAACGGGAAGCTAAATTCACGGGTGAATAAATAATTAACATACAGGAGAATGGGATCTATGAAAGCTGAAGACATTAAAAAGATCACGGTGGTAGGGTCCGGTGACATGGGACACGGCATTGCTGAGGTCGCCGCCATGGCCGGCTACAAAGTCAACATGTACGACATCAAGCAGGAATTTGTTGACAAGGGCATGGGCAAGATAAAGGACAGCCTGACCAAGCAGGTCACAAAGCAGAAGATGACGCAGGACGCAATGGATAAGACCATGGGCCTGCTGGCGGGCTTCACTTCACTGAAAGATGCCCTCAAAGATGCGGATTTTATGATCGAGGCAGCCCCGGAGATCATGGAGCTCAAGCAGAAGATATTCAAGGAGTGCGATGAGTACGCTCCCAAGCACACTATTTTAACCTCCAACACCTCCAACATGAGCATTACCAAAATCGCCTCGGCAACCAAGCGGCCGGACAAGGTCGCCGGGCTGCACTTCTTCAATCCTGTGGCCATGATGACGCTGGTTGAGGTGATCAGGGGCGAAAAAACATCCAATGAGACAATGGATGTAACCTTCGACCTGATGAAAACCTGGAAGAATTTCAGGGGAGCCATGGTGCCGATCAGGGTTGAAAAAGACACCCCGAGCTTCGTTTACAACAGGCTTGGCGCCCCGGCCGCCCTGTACATGTCCGAGCTGCTGGAGAAAGGCGTGGTGACGCCCGAAGCTGCCGATGCCAAAGTTAAATCAATCGGTGCGCCCATGGGACCCTTCGAGACGTTTGATTTTGTCGGGCTCGACGTTATGTACCACAGCCAGGAGTACCTGGCCGGAGTGCTCTCACCTGAATACAAACCGCGCAGCTGGCTTGAGAAGAAGATGAAAGCCGGTGAACTGGGTAAAAAGACGGGCAAAGGTCTCTTCGATTGGTCGGGCGGACGTCCTGCCATCGATGTGAGCAAGGCCGATCCCAATTTCGATCCTATGGATATCATATGCTTGCAGGTCAACGAAGGCACCAAGCTGCTTGAGGCAGGGGTTATTAAGACTCCCGCCGAGATAGACCTGGCCATGATACATGGTGGCGGCGGTATATTCGGACCGTTCGCGCTGGCCAAGGGAATGGGCTGGGATAAGGTCGCTGAGAAATGCGAGGCCGTATCCAAGAAAACAGGCATTAAACAGTTCATGCCGACGGAAACCCTGAAGAAGGGCAATATCACTATCTAAGCGGAAATCGTCTGCGGAAGACAGTCAGGGCTGGTTGCCCTGTGTTTGATTTGATACTGGGAAAAGCGGTTAAGGATCAGCCGGGCAGCCAGCCCTGATTATTTACCAGGACAATCAGGTAGTAAGCCACGGGGGCGATCAGCAGGTGGCTGTCGACGCGGTCAAGCATGCCGCCGTGCCCGGGCAGTAAATTGCCCGCATCCTTGGCACGCATATTTCTTTTTAAGAGTGATTCCACGAGATCTCCAAGCTGTGCAAATACGCCTATGATTAACCCTGCTGCAATCATCTGCCAGTAATAGAGAGGCAGCTTAAATGCGATGGCGAGTATAACGGCGACAATAATCGATGTTGCCAGCCCCCCTGCCGATCCCTCCCACGTCTTGCCGGGGCTCACGGACGATGCCATGGCGTGTTTGCCAACGTTGCTGCCAACCGCGTATGCGCCAACGTCACAAAGAGCTGTGCACGAGACTACCAGGAAAATCCAGCCCAGCCCATTTTCCATAAGCCGTATTTGGACATAGAAAGACAGCAGCCACCCGATATAGAGGATACCGGCTACAGTCCAGCCCCAGTTGATGAAGGCGTTGTCCTTATTTGGCCGGAACAGCATCCACAGGAGCGGAATAAGCGTCATTAAGACTACTAGAAGTGGCAGTGTAAAATCCCGGGGATACGGCAGGAAAGAAAAGTTATATTGCTGAATATAGGCGTTAACGATTAACAGGATGGAAAAAACGATGCCAAGCCAGCTTGAAGGCTGGATAGCCTGGCTTTTCACGATCCGGTAAAATTCGAGGCAGGCGAGGGTTGCTATGATACAGAGGGCAGCGGTGAAAGGGATGCCGCCCAGGCAGACTAATATCACAACAATGACGGCAAATGTCAGGCCTGTTACTATTCGCTTGACTATCATATAGCTTCCCCGGTGATCAACGTTAATGGCCGGTGCTGCAGCGGCCAACGGGTCCGTCGGTAACTGACGGAAAGCAGGGAGTCTATACCTCTAAGATCTCCGCTTCCTTGTCTTTGCCTATCCTGTTGATGGAATCGATATGGCTGTCTGTAAGCTTCTGTGTATGCTCGGCGGCCCGTATACTCTGATCCTGTGAGATCTCCTTGTTTTTCTCGGATGTTTTCAGCTCCTCAACCGCCTCCCTGCGGATATTGCGCACGGTCACCCTCGCTTCCTCGAGCCTTTTGTGGATGATTTTGATGAGGTCTCTGCGCCTATCCTCCGTAAGGGCCGGGATGGAGATCCTGATGTTGTTGCCGTCATTGATGGGATTAAGCCCCAGGTCGGATTTCAATATGGCCTTATCGATATTATTGATGATCGTTCGGTCCCAGGGATGTATGGTGATTGTTTTCGGATCGGGGACCGAGATGGAAGAGAGCTGTATCAGCGGCGTCAAAACCCCGTGGTAATCGACTTTGATGTGCTCGACAAGGGCGGGAGATGCGCGCCCGGTGCGGATAGAGGACAACTCCTTGTTCAGGGCTTCGATGGTCTTTTTCATCCTGGCATCAGCATTTTTCAGTATTTGATCCGTCATTGTTTCTCCTCACTGGTGACCGTAGTCCCGATATCTTCTCCCTCGATGACTCTAATTATGCTGTCCTTTCCCTGTGAATCGAACACAATTATAGGCAGTTTATTCTGCTGGCACAATGAAAATGCCGTAATATCCATGACCTCCAGTTGAAGGCTTAGCGCCTCTCTGTGGGTCAGGTGCCGGTACTTCTTGGCATTCTTATTTTTCCTGGGGTCGCAATCATAAATGCCGTCGACCCTGTTCTTGGCCACCAGCAGTACATCGGCATTGATCTCTATGGCGCGCAGGGCGGCCGCCGTATCGGTGGTCATGTACGGGTTACCGGTGCCGCCGGCAAAGATGACGACACGCTTTTTCTCCAGGTGTCTTATGGCCCTTCTGCGGATGTGCGGCTCCGCTATGGCCTGGACGGTGATGGCGGATTGAGTCCTGGTTACAACGTTGTTGTTTTCGAGGGCATCTTGCAGCGCCAGGGCATTGATTATGGTCGCCAGCATCCCGGCGTAATCGGCTGTTGCCCTGTCCATGCCGGCAGCCTCTGCGGCGGCGCCCCTCCAAAAATTGCCGCCACCCACCACTATTGCCACCTCTATTCCCTGTGCATTGACCTTTTTGATCTGCTTGGCTATTACATCCAGCATATGGGAATCAATACCGAAGCTGCTGTCACCCATGAGGGCTTCGCCGCTCAGCTTGAGAAGAACCCTTTTAAAATTTGTCTTTCTGGTAGGCAATTTCAATAACCCAGTTCAAAACGTACGAACCTGCGGACTTTAATATTCTCACCTGTTTTTGCTACTGTTTCGGTGATTATATCCTGTATCGATTTTGCCGGGTCTTTAATAAACGGCTGGATCAACAGGCATATCGCTGCGGGGTCGTCCTCGGCATCCGCCGGGACCTCGTCCTCTGCAATGTACCGGGGCGACATGGCCGATATCTGCAGCGCGATATTATGCGCCAGTTCCTTGAATTCAGGTGTGCGGGCTACAAAATCGGTCTCGCAGTTCAGCTCTACCATAACGCCCAGGTGGTTGCCTGTGTGAACGTAGCACTCGATCAAACCCTGCTCTGCCGAGCGCTCGGATTTTTTCCTGGCAATGGCCAGCCCGCGCTGAGTGATAAGCTCGCAGGCCTTATCGATGTTGCCCCCGGCTTCAGTCAGGGCCTTCTTACAGTCCATTATGCCGGCCCCTGTTTTTTGCCGGAGCTCTTTAACTATGTTTGCTGAAATCTCCAATTGAGTACTCCTTTGGCATCACGAGAGCTGTGCGCTCAGGGTTGCGGTGATAAGGGTTAATGTGGGAATTAAGGCGAGGTTATCTCTGCGGCAACCGGTTCCTCGTTTTCCTCCTCCTTGCTCTCTCCCGCTTCGGCAAGCATCTTGCCTTCGAGGACGGCATCAGCGATATGGGTGCAAATCACTTTAATAGCCTTGATGGCATCATCGTTTGCCGGGATAATGTAATCGATACCATCGGGGTTACAGTTGGTATCAACCGCGGCCACCAGTTTTACGCCGACTTTCTGAGCTTCACTGAGGGCTATTTTCTCTTTTGTCGGGTCGATGATAAAGATGGCGCCGGGCAGGGCTGTCATTTCTTTGAAGCCGCCCATCAGCCTGTTGAGCTTGGCCATCTCCTTCTCAACCTTCAATTTGTCTTTCTTGGACATGTAGTCAAGCTCACCCCTTGAATTCTTGTCCTCCAGCCTTACCAGATAATCGATTCTTCCCTGTATGGTGTTGAAGTTGGTCAACATGCCGCCCAGCCAGCGCTGGTTGACATAATACATGCCACACCTTTTAGCTTCTTCTTCGATAATGTCCTGAGCCTGTTTTTTTGTTCCGACGAACATAATAGTCTGCCCGTTGCTGACCAGGTCTCTTACAAACGCGCAGGCCTTGTTCAGCAGTGTAACTGTCTGCTCAAGGTCGATGATATGTATGCCGTTTCTTTGCGTGAAGATGTAATTCTTCATTTTAGGATGCCAGTGCCCTGTCTGGTGACCGAAATGGGCGCCGGCCTCCAAGAGCTGCTTGACTGTAACTGAATCTGCCAAAGTTTGTTAACCTCCTGAAGCGAGAGAGAGTTGCTTATTCAAAACCGTTGAAAAGTATAACATAACAATAGTCTCAGGGCAATTTGCCGGCGGGGTCAAATAAAAATCCCCTGCCCGCAGCCGGGCAGGGGATTTTGTTCTTGGCTTGAAGCTGTTATTTAAGGCCGATCTGTTGTGCAACCAGTTCCCGGTGGAAATCGGTGCTGCCGTAAACGGTGTCGGCCGCCTTGGCCCTCTGGTAATACAGCGGGACGTCATGATCGGCGCTGGTGCCTATGCCGCCATGAAGTTTGACGCCCAGGGCTGTGACCAGTTTATAGGCCTCGTTGATGTAAGCCTTGGCCATGGAAGCTTCCTTGGCGCTGGGCATATCGTTGGACTCCAGCCAGGCCGCCTCGTAAAGCAGGTACCTGCTGGTGCCCATGGTCATCCACATATCGGACATCTTGTGCTGCAGTGCCTGGAAGGCGCCGATGGGCCTGTCGTACTGCACGCGCTCTTTGGCATAGGCCACGGTCATCTCGACCACGGTCGTAAGTCCGCCCAGGGATTCCGCGGATTTAAGGATGGAGCCCTTGCGGATAATCGTCTGGAGAACTGACCAGCCCTTATCAACCTTGCCCAGCACATTCTTGGCCGGTACAGCTACGTCTTTGAAGACCACTTCGCAGAGGTGATCGTTGGCGATGGTGGGTATGACCTCGGACTTGATACCGGTGGACTTGGCGTCCACCAGGAAAAGGGTCACGCCGTCTTCCCCGCTGCCATCCTTGGTCCTGGCCACCACTATCATGTAGTCAGCAACGTGAGCGCTGTCTACGAATACCTTGGTGCCGTTCAGGATGTAATCATTGCCCTTATGCACGGCTTTGAGAGTGATGCCGGATGCGTCGAACAGGCCGTTTTCTTCAAACCAGGCCAGCGTAAGGATGCAGTTGCCGTTGGAGATCTTGGGCAGCAGGTCTTTTTTCTGCTCATCCGAGCCCGCTTCCACGATCGCGAAGGTATTGACAACCGTGCTGATGTAGGGGCCCGGAAGGATGTTCTTCCCGACCTCTTCGATGTGCATGGTCAGATCTTCGAAGGAATAGCCCATCCCCTCGTAATCTTCCGGGATATTAAAGCCGAGCCAACCCAGCTCAGCCATTTTCTGCCATAATGCGGGGTCGTAACCTTTGGGATCTTTTGCCAGCTCTCTGACCTTGGCCTTGGGGCATTCCTTGGTGAGGAAATCCCGGGCCGACTTTTTCAAAATCTCTTGCTGTTCTGTAAATCTGAGATCCATATTTCCTCCTTACTAATTACGCATCCTTGATTATTTCATCCTGGGCAGGCCGAGGCCGTACCACGCAATGATGTTGCGCTGGATTTCATTGGTGCCCATGGAGACTATGGGTACGAAGCAGCCCTGGTACATATATTCGGGGATGCCGCTCATCTTGGCAAATTTGGAATGTTTGGCCTGCCCGTAGGGTCCCAGGATATCGCAAGCCAGGTGAGCGTATTTTTCCATCAGTTCGCTGGCGAAGACTTTTACTGCAGCAGCGTCCATCAGGCCCATCTCGTTCCTGTTCTGCTGGTCGGCCACCCGGTAGGCTAGCGTGCGCACTGCCTCGAGCTGGCAGGCAGCATCGGCGATCTTGTTCCTGATCATGGGGTCCCTTGACAGCGGTTGTCCGCCGCGCTTGTTTTCGTTGCAGTAGTGGACCAGATCTTCGAGGCCCTTGACCAACCCGTAAACCATATCAAGGTTCGACCTTTCGAAGCCGGCCAGAACGTTGACCACGGCCCAGCCTTCGTTTTCCTGGCCAACGACATACTTGGCGGGCATGTGCACATCATCCAAGTAAACTTCGTTATATACATGGGAGCCGCTCATATAGGGTATACCCTTGACGGTGATGCCCGGGCTCTTCATATCGCAGAGGATAAAGGTGAGGTTATGGTGCTTCTTGGCATTGGGGTCGGATTTATAGACGCCGAATGCCCAGTCTGCATAGTGGGCGCCGGTGTTCCAGGTCTTCTGACCGTTGACGATAAACTCATCGCCCTTGCGTACGGCTGAGCACTGCAGTCCCGCCAGGTCCGATCCTGAGTTGGGTTCGCTCCACAGCTCGCAGAACATGAGCTCGGCATTGGCGATCTTGGGCAGGAATTCCTTCTTCAGCTCTTCGCTGCCTGCGGCAAGCAGGGTCGGGGCAAGCATGGCCACGCCGAAGATGTCGGCGCCTGAAAGATCGTAGTAGCCGCGAGCCTCCGCAAACAGCACCTTGTCCATCATCTCGCCGGTGCCGCCGTATTCCTTGGGCCAGCCAAGGGCCAGCCAGCCCCTCTTGGCGAACTCTTTGGCGCAGAGACGGTGGAATGCCCAGCCTTCGTCGGTGTCGAACTGGCTTTCGAAACCGAGCCAGCTCTTGGGCTTCTTCTTGTCCAGCTCTGCGCAGACCTTGTAACACTCCTTCCTGTGTTCCATCTGTTTGTCCGTCAGTCTAAAGTCCATGGTTCCTCCTTCATATTAATTTGTTTATTTCCAAACTCAGTACCGGCCCGGATTATGCAGGTTTCTCATAAACCTGGCCAGTGTACATAACTGTAGCCCAAAACCGTCCTATTATAATTTAAAGCGACCGATAATTAAAGTCGGCCTATGATCACGGTCGTAACCAATCGCGCTTGATTGCTCAATCAATCACTTCCGCAATATCTCGATAATTTTATAGGTCAGTAATCCCGAGGGGGCCGCAACTTGCAGAGTATCGCCGGCCTCCCTGTTGAAAAGCGCCTGTCCCATAGGGGAAACAAGTGAGACCTTGCCCTGCTGAATGTTTGCTTCCTGGGAGCTGACCAGCGTATATTGTATCCTCTCACCGGATTCAACATAGGATATTACGACGGTATCCCCCATGGTGATTTTGAGACCCCTCTCCTCCGGCGACTCTACTACTTTGGCGCGTTTCAGCGTATTTTCCAGGTCGTGTATCTGTCCCTCGATGTGGCCTTGCCTTTCCCGCGCCGCTTCCAGCGGGGCGTTTTCGCGGAAGTCTTTATCCGCCGCCGCCCTTCGCAACTCCTCGGCAATTTTTGGCCTCTCTTCCTTGAGCGCAGCCAGCTTGTGCTTCAGTTCTGCATATCCCTCACCCGTAAGGATTATCGATTCCTCGGCCTTAACCTTACCCGGCGCGCTGTGCTGCCTGGTGGACGGTTTTTTCACTCTGATGTGCGGCGCCAGGTTGGATGAGATCAATCCCTGTTTGAAACAGTATGATAGAAAAGTCTTTATCGTGTTCAGATGCTCGACAGCCTGGTGCGTTCCGGAATTATACTGCTCTGAATAGTTGGCCACTTCCTGCCCGGACAGGTTGATGATAGGCCTGTCCAAACCGTACCATCGTGTGAATTTAAGCAACTCCGGCTGGGTCTGAGGGGCAGATTCGTTTGATAGTGTCGATAGGAACCGGGATGCAGCTTCGCCAAGGCTGGTTCCAAAGTTGGCCGGCTGGGGCTTTTGTTTCGACGGCATTTTTCGCTAAACCGGTAAATCTTAATACGGTATTGAGTGAATTGTCAATTTCACTGAGGGGTGGTGGCATGCCTGAAATCGCTGGTTGCTACGGTGGATGATCGGTCAGTTGCCGGGAAAGAAGCTGTAGCCTATCAATTTATATGCCAGTTTGGCGGCTAAAAAAGAGCATGAAGCGGGGCCCTGATCCGGGCAAAGCTCCACGAGGTCAAACCCGACTATCTTTCTTTTACCTGCCACCGCTCTTAATAAGCAGAGGATATCGCTCCAGCCCATGCCGCCCGGCTCCGGTGTGCCGACGGCCGCCATGATGGAAGGGTCCAGAACGTCAAGATCGATGGTAATATAGACATTCTCTGACAGCGAATCGATAATGTCGGAATAGGAGAGACTGTTCCTGCCCTGCTCGATCACAAAAGGGGTCAGCCCCCTGGCTTTGATGAACTCATGCTCTTCGAGGCTCATACTGCGAATGCCGACCTGTGTAACGGGACAGATCTCGAGTACCCGCCGTATAACGCAGCCGTGGCCGTATTTTGTACCAAGGTACTGGTCACGTAGATCGGTGTGTGCATCCAGTTGCAGCACAGAGAAGCCGGCGAATTTACGGCTGTACGCTCTTATTGAACCATAGCTGATGGAGTGCTCCCCGCCCAGCATTACTATAAATTTGCCTTCGTCGAGCAGCGATTCTGCTGCGCTGTATACGCGTCCGGCCATCGCCTCGGGGCCGTCCATCAAGGGCTCAAGGTTGGGAAGAGTGCTTATCCCCATGCCGTAGGTCTCCCTGCCCAGCTCGATATCAAACCATTCCAGGTAATAAGATGCATCGATAATGGACCTGGGGCCATTGCGCGTGCCGCTGTGCCATTCCGTCGTGCTATCGTAGGGAACGGGCAGCACCGTGACGCGCGAAGATTTAAAATCGGAATGTGCAGGAGGAAGCCCGGCGAAATTGCCGGGCTGGCTTAGCAGGTGGTTGATATGGCTCATATCGAGTTTAATTCGAGGACTTCCCGGCATTCGTGGAGCTCTCCAGGCTCCCATTCGCGGCGCACCAGGCAGTTCCTCATTCTGGTCAATTCGAAATTATCCCTCATGTCCCTGATAATCCGTTCGGCATCGAAATCCTTGCAGGAGAAAACGTCTATATTTATAAAGGCGCGTTCAACGAAGGTGTGCAGGCTTATGTGGCTCTCCGCAATAAATACCAGGCCGGATACCCCCCAGTCCTCCGGTTTGGAGCCGGAGTATCTGAAAACAATCGGCTCCGATATCTTGGTCATGCCGATTTTACCCGGGTAGGCGTTAAGCAGATCGTGAATGAAGTTTTCGTCCTGCAGTATCTTTTTATTTTTTCCGAATCCGTCAATTATCAGGTGCATGTTATCTCCTACAGCATGATTTTTCTCAATTCAAACAGGGCGGCAATGGCAGCCCTCTGCTTAATCTGCAGCCGGGTCCCCGGGTAAATCCGCTGGAAAGCGTGATTCTGTTTGCCATCATCGATGCCGATCAGGATAGTGCCGAGTTTGTGTGCGGGGTCATCATTTCCAACGACGCCTGCCAGTCCCACTCCGACCGAAGTATTGAATTTACGCCTCACAGAAGCGGCCATCTCTCGTACAGCTTCCAGACTCAGAGGGCCGTACTGAGATATTACGCTGCTGTCGACGCCGAATTCCTCTCCCAGGTCCGCGCGGTTAATCACTATACCACATTTAAAAAATTGCAGACTACCGGGGACGTTTGTAATGGTGTTAGCCAGTATCCCGCCCGTATCTGTTTCCATGGTGGACAAGCTCATCTTTTTCCCGGTGAAAAGGTCTGCGACGATGGTTTCAAGTGTGTCGGAATCGGTGCCCCAGATATAATCACCGACCAGAGGCCGGATCTCGTCGGTGGTGGATTTAACCAGTCGTTTGGCCTCATCCAGCGAATCAGCTTTAGCGGCGATGCGCAGGTGAATGCCGTCAGGCTTGGCGTAAATGCCTACGGTGGGATTGCGGGCAAGCAGAAATGACTTTGTAATCTCGCCCAGTTTGGCCTCGCTGAGGCTGAATGTTTTCAGGGTGCTGGAGAAGATCACAGCGTCGCAAAACTCGCGCTGTAACCTCGGCGCCACCACGCTGGACCACATCTGCTGCATCTCACCCGGTGGCCCCGGCATGGCAATGATGACGTGTTTGTCTTTTGCCACCCACCAGCCGGGCGCGGTGCCCCTGGGATTCGGGATGACCTGGCATGAGGGGATGACCGAGGCCTGCTTGATGTTGCTTTCAGGCATATCCATGTTGAACTGCCTGAATAATTCCTTGAACTGGCTGACCAGGGACTGGTCGATCGAGATGGGTTCACGGAAAAAATCCGCGATTGCCTCGCGGGTGATATCATCCTCGGTTGGCCCCAGTCCACCTGTGGAGATGATGATGTCAGATCTCTGCCAGGCATGATTGAGGGTTTCGATGAGCCTTTGCCTGTTGTCGCCTACGGTGGATATAAAATGCAGATCTATGCCGAGTAAAGGCAATTGGCTGGCCAGATAAGCGGCGTTCAGATCCGTTATCTCGCCGAGCAGGATCTCAGTGCCGATCGAAATTACTTCTGCCTTCATCTAACGACATAAAATCCCTGTTAACATTTATTGGCAGTGATTCCCAGGTACTTTTCAACCAGGTCCATAGCGCAGTATTCCCCGCACATGCTGCAGGCGCGTCCCTTCACCGCGTATTTAGACCGGATCTCCCTGGCCTTCTCCGGATCAATGGATAAATCGGCCTGCGCATCCCAGTCCAGGCGTTTGCGTGCCATGGACATTTTGCGGTCCCACTCCGCGGCCTTGCCGCCGCTCCTGATGATATCCGCCGCGTGAGCGGCTATACGGGAGGCGATCACTCCGTTCCTGACGTCTTCAACATCGGGAAGGGAAAGGTGCTCGGCCGGCGTCACATAGCAGAGGAAATCCGCGCCGTATGCGCCTGCAATGGCCCCGCCGATGGCGCCGGTGATGTGATCATAGCCGGCGCCTATGTCTGTAACCAGCGGACCCAGAACATAGAAGGGCGCCCCTTTGCACAGGCTCTTCTGCAACTGCATATTCATTGCGATATGGTCCAGCGGCAGGTGACCAGGCCCTTCAACCATAACCTGCACCCCCGCCTGCCACGCGCGCTCTACCAGCTCCCCCAGCGTGATAAGCTCCTGTATCTGAGGGCGGTCGGATGCGTCGGCCAGGCTGCCGGGTCTCATGCCGTCGCCCAGGCTGAGAGTAACATCATACCTGCCGGCGATATCGAGGAGGCGGTCAAAGTGCTCATAAAGCGGGTTCTCTTTATCGTGGTAAAGCATCCAGCCCAGCAGGAAAGCCCCTCCCCGCGATACTATATCTGTTACGCGGCGCTGGCTCTTTAAAGATTTTATGGCGCTTTGAGTTACGCCGCAGTGAACCGTTACGAAATCTACGCCTTCGACGGCCTGTTCCTCGATGGCCCTGAATATATCGTCGGCAGTGGCCTTGACGAGCGGTCCGTACTTTTCGCCCGCCTCGATCATAGCCTGGTATATGGGAACCGTGCCTATAGGGACGCTGCTCTGTTTCAATATGGCCTGTCGCACTGTCCTGATATCACCGCCCGTGCTGAGATCCATGACCGTGTCGGCCCCGGACCCGATCGAAACCTGCAGTTTTTCCAGTTCGCCCGCCAGTGTGCCCACATCGGAAGAGGTGCCGATATTGGCATTGACCTTAATCTTAAGTCCTTTTCCTATGCCGCAGGCCCCGCTCACGGGGTGATTGACGTTGGCCGGGATCACGGCGCTGCCTGAGGCTATATTCCGGCAGAGGCACTCTTCGTCGAGTTGCTCGGCTCGGGCAACCTTTTTCATCTCGGGGGAGATGATCCCTTTTCTGGCGAATTCTATCTGTGTCATCGTATTTAAAATAAAAAAACCAAGAGTTGCTTTTTAACGAGCATAACCCTTGGCCGTAGCCGCTTCCCTACGCTTGCATTACCAAGAGCAGGTTTCAAGGGTTCTCCGGTTACCCGGAGTCTCAGCCCGCAAGTCCAAGCACCCCCAGCGGACAATTAAATGTTACCGGCTTTTAATATAGCATGGGATCGCTTTAAAATACAAATGAGAGGTGCGATCTGGTCAGCCCCTTAACTATATCTGCTCCTGCTGACCAGCGCTATTATGCCGAAGATTATCATAGCGAGTAACAGCACTATGATAGTTAAGGCGATGGCAATCACCAGGGGTGATGCAGCAGCAGAGGCCAATGCCCAGGAGTTCGACCACGGCCCGACCTCACCAGCATCGTTGACAGCCCTGACGCGCCAGTAGTATGTCCCTGCATCGGGCAGCACGGATTTCAAAAGGTTGAATGATGTGCCGGTAATATCGTCTCTTTCAACAGTCACGATGGTGAAACCGGGCGTTTTCGATATTTGAAGTGAGTACTTAAGTCCTTCCTGATCGGTGTCCGCCGACCATCTCAACACGGCAAGAGAAGTATCGGCGCCGCTTGGGTGGGTGGTGGAGCCGATGCCGAACAGGCTGCCGGGCGATTTAAATATTGCGGAGATGGCATCTATTACGGAATTATAGCCGTAAATTTCGGCCCCGGGGCCGGGAGAGAGAAGCTGGATAGTCGGAGGTGGAAGAGAGCCGGATGAGTAGCTTGCCCGGGCACCGCCACCCTTGTTTCCCGCGGCTTCCACGGTGTGCACCTGGCCAGGTTTGGAGGGTATCTTCATGGTCAGGCTGAAATTGCCTTTGGCGTCGGTAGTGGCCGAAGCGCCCGTCGCTGATTTATCGTAGTTGATGGCGATGATTTCATCGGCATTGAACCCGTTTCCATCTATCCTCAGGTCCCTGCTGTTAATGACGCTGCTGGGCGTGAGCTGGATGCTGGGCGTAACCTCAAATTCAAGGTCAGGTACGATGCCGATAGGTGTAAAGCTGCTGCCGTAAACGCCCAGTATGTGCCTTCCCTTGACTGATGGCGGCACAGTGATGGCGTAGCTGAATGTGCCGTTAGGCTGAGCTACGAAATTGGTATCGATTATTGGCCCATCCCAGGTGAAGGTTATCCCGTCTTCTCCCGCCCTAAAACCGACACCCGTGATGGTTATCTTGGTTCCCACGGGTCCTGATGCGGGAGTGGATTTACAAAAAGGTGAAACGGTAAATGTAAGGTCGGGAACTTCGCCCGGTCCGGTGGAGTCACCGGTGGCACTGATGACGTATTCACCCTTGGGCGCGTTGGGTACGTCGAACTGGGCGCTCCACGAGCCGATTTTATCGGCCTGGATCGGTGATTTGGATAGCGGATTGCCGTCCCAGGTGAATTTAATGCCTTCCTCGTTGGGCGCAAAGCCATAGCCGAAAAGGAATATGCGTGTGTTGATCTTGCCCCAGGGTGGCTCGCTGACGATGCTTGGGCTGACCGAAAAATTGGAGGAAGCGGTTATATTTGACCAGTTGCTGTCATCCGTCACTTTTACAATGTGGACACCCCCGGCCGCGGGCGGCACATCGAATTTGTAATCGATCTGTCCCGATTTGGAGATGGGAATGTTTTGCACAATCTTCTTATCATCCCAGTAGATCGTTGCCACCTTACCTATGAAACCGTCGCCGGTTATGCTGACCTGCATGCCTGTTTTGCCGGAACCGGGGTCCAGCATGATGGATGTGGCATAGGCGCGGGAAGGCATAAGCAGTATGCCGGACAGCATGGCGGCCAGCAATACCGCTATGAGCGGCGGCACCCTGAGCAAAGCCGCCGTTTTTCCGCCGCGGTATATTGTGATCATTATATTATCCACCCCGTAAATACTTATAAATCAAGTGTTAGCTTATAATAAAAAGGATGATAAATCAATTGCATGGAGATAAAAATCCCTGGTTTGACACTGGTTATACTATGTTGATAGACTTTTACAGTAGTTTTCCGCCTCGTTTTATGCCCCTTGCGTTTGTCCATGGCCCCGTGGTGTAGCGGTCAAACATGCCACCCTGTCACGGTGGAGATCGTGGGTTCGAATCCCATCGGGGTCGTATCTAAATATCCCCCAGCTTGACACTTATCTACTTTTTCTATAGCGTTGCCGTCATTCAAAAAGCCACGTATAATCGATTATGAGGGCATTATGATCGATACAGCGATAGTTGTCCTGCTGGCTTTAGCGGCCTTTTTCCTGGGCGCCTGCCCGTTCTCACTGTGGATCGGCCGGGCCAGGCTGCGCAAGGACATCAGAGACTATGGGGACGGCAATCCTGGCGCATCCAATGTGTTCAAGGCCGGCGGTAAAATGTGGGGTGTCATAGCTCTCATAGCAGATATGCTTAAGGGGATGCCCTTTATAATAATAGCTGGATATTCAGGCTATGCGCAGCCTGTCGGCTATATCATCGCTATTTGTGCTGTGCTCGGCCACGCTTATTCCCCATTCCTGGGGTTTCACGGCGGCAAGGCGCTGGCCGTATTCGGTGGGACCCTGCTGGCCATGGGCCGCTGGGATATCATCGTTAGCCTGGCCGTACTGCTTTTTATCGGGTTTCTCTTCATTAATAACGACGCCTGGACGGTGATGTGCGGCGCAGCGGGCACACTGGCTTACCTGTCACTGACAGGGGCCGACAGATGGGAAATCGCTTTTATGGCTGTCATCACAGCCCTGCTGCTGGTGAAGCATTTCCAGGCGTTGAAGCTGGCCCCTGGAACTTCCGGACGCCTTGCGAGCTGGATCAGGTCGAGAAGAAAAGCAGCCTGACATAATATGGCGGATTGATATAAATTGATTTATCAGCTATTTGTGCTGGCCGGTTTAGCGATCTTCTTCATTAATCTTATTTTAAACCTGGCCGCCCTGAAAAGACCGTCCAGGAAAGCGGGTCTGCCCGCTGATCCGCCCCTCGTATCTGTCCTGATCCCGGCCAGGAATGAAGAGGAGAATATCCGGAATTGCCTGACGTCAATCCTGGGCCAGGACTATCCGAACTTGGAAGTCATGGTGCTTGATGATAACTCCACTGACAGGACGGCGGAGATAGTCAACGGGATCGCAGAAAACGACAGCAGGGTGCAGTTGATCAGGGGCAAACCGCTGCCGGACGGATGGGCCGGGAAATGCTTCGCCTGCCACCAGCTTTCGCAAAATGCACGTGGAAGCTGGCTGCTTTTTGTTGATGCCGATACGGTCAGCAGGCCGCACATGATCAGGAGCACACTGCAGCTCGCGATCTTAAATAAGGCTGCAATGCTGTCCGGGTTTCCCCGGCAGGAGGTCTCGGGGATCACACAAAAAATTGTTATCCCCATCCTTTTCTATTTCCTCGTCATGAGCTGGTTTCCACTGTGGTTATTCCACTCGTGGAAAAAGCCGGGGCCCACCCTGGCCATCGGCCAGTTCCTGCTGTTCAAACGTGAAGATTACCTGGGGATCGGGGGGCACCAGTCGGTTAAATCGAGGATCATGGAAGACGTCTGGTTCGGCATAGAGATGCACAGGCAGGGGCGCCGCATTCTCTCTGTCGACCTGAGCGGGGTATTGACCACTAAAATGTATACCAATATGGGGACTATGGCGGAGGGATGCATCAAGTGGTTTTATTCGGTGGCTGCCCTTTCCCAGCTGACTATCGTCGGATCAGTACTAATAGCCTATATATTTTTCTTGGCGCCTTTTTACTGGGCCTGCGCGCGCCCGCTTAACGCACTGATTTCGGAGGGCCTGGTGATGGACTGGGGCGCCATCGTGCTGGTGCAGGTGGGGGTTATCCTGCTGATGCGGATCATTACGGATATCTATTTCAGGGGATCTAAAATATCCTTCCTCTTTCATCCGCTGGGCATATCTTTCCTTATCCTTGCCGTGATCTTCGGGGCCTCCCGCCGGGCTGTGGGCGCAAGTGTAGCCTGGAAGGACAGGGTTTACGAAGCCATTTCAAATATCAAGTAGTGGCGGCGGGCTTTGGCCCCTCCTGAGTGTTGGCGCCTCGCATAAAAGGACAGGTAAATGGTTCACTCCCGGCCTCTTTTACCCGGCTTGCCTCGTAGATAGCCTCGGCGAAACCGTCGGCCAGATCAGATAGCCGGTAAGTGTCCTGGTTGTACAGCCAGTGAACAACAATGTGGCGCAGCGCGCCGTGGTAAATGTGGCCGAGCATGTTGAGGTTGATATCGCCGCGCAACTCACCTTTGCGCTGTCCTTCTTCCATAATCTTTACAAACAGGGAGCCCGATGTCCTGGCCGTTGTATAAGCCTTTTCAAACTCGTACCAGTAACTGAGCTTGGTATTGGCATAAACTAGCCGCGCAATGTGGATATTGTCCTGGAAGAAATTAAGGTAATAGTGCGTCATATTGAAAATCTTGTTCCTTGTATTGCTCAGCCCCAGCAGATGCATGTCCAGCTCCCGGCTGGTCCTTTCAATTATGGTGCTGATCAACTGCACATAAAGGTCGTCCTTGTTCTTAAAGTGCTTGTAGATGATAGAGGTGGTGACGTCCGCCTTCTCAGCGATATAACGCATGGTGGCCTTCTCAAAATCCTCCTTGCTGAAGATATCGAGGGCCGCGCGCATGATGAGCGACCTGGTTGCCTTCCCGTCAATTTTCATTGAGCACTTCCGGATTAATAGTATTTATGGCCAACACCATATTATCCCCCCGCAGTTTGACAAATAACTCGGCTATGTGATATAAACTGAACGTTGTTACGATAGCTATAAATCGATTATAAAAGACAACCCGTTTTATATAACGCTGTTCACTACTAATAAAGGTTATACCATTTTGCTCGGGCACAGGTCAATTAGCTGAGGTCAGGCATAGAGAAAGACAGGGTACTTGCGGCAAAAGCCGCCGTTTTTAACGCCGTTAAGATTACATAATCTGAAATACTTTATTTGTGTAAGGAGCCGGTATGGATTTTAAGTTCGGCGAAAAAGAGGAGAAACTGAGGGAGGAGATCAGGGCTTTTGCCCGGGCAGAGTTATCGGGGAAACACGTGATCAGCGGCCTGGAGGAGGAGGACAGGGACGAGGATTGGGAATTTACCATGCAGATGTCCAGGAAGCTGTCGCAGAAAGGGTGGCTGACCATGGCCTGGCCGAAAGAGTATGGGGGAGGGGACGCATCTCCTTTCGAGCAATTTGTGTACATCGATGAAGCCAGCTATCAGGGTATACCCGGCACAACCATGGGGGTCAGCGGCATAGGCTGGGTGGGGCAGTCGCTGATGCTTTTCGGCAGCGAGGAGCAGCGCAAGAAATACATACCCTCCATCGCGGCCGGTGAGCCTGACGGGGTATGGTGCACCGCCTATAGCGAGCCCAATGCCGGCTCCGATTTCGCCAACATCCAGACCAAGGCTATCAAAAGCGGTGATGAGTACATCCTGAACGGACAGAAGATCTGGACCAGCTGCGCCCACAGGGCCAGGTGGTGCTGGATAGCGGTGAGGACCGACCCCGGCGCCCAGAAAAAGCAGCACGGTATCAGCCTGCTGATACTTGATATGAAGAGCCCGGGCATCACTATCAAGCCCATTGTGAACTTTGCCGGCGTGCATATATTCAACGAGTTGTTTCTCGATAATGTGAAGGTTCCGGCGGCCAACCTGGTGGGGACGGAGAACCGCGGTTGGTATCACCTCATGCAGTCCCTGGCTTTCGAGAGGCACAGCATCGCGCCGCAGTTCGGAGGTTTTTCAAGAAGGATTCTGGAGGCCGTCATTAAATATACCCGTGAAATAAGGTATAATGGCGCAACGCTGGCCAAGGATCCGGTCGTCAGACACAAGCTGGCTGAGAGGGCGCTGGAGCTCGAGACGCTCAAAATGTTCAGCTATGAGATCACGTGGAAGATGAGCAAGGGCAATATCCCCATTTACGAGGCGGCCAGGAACAAGGCATATTGCGATCTCGTCATGCAGCGTCTTGCCACCACCGGTACAGAGATCATAGGCGCCTATTCCCAGGTTGACATGTGGTCCAAATGGGCCAAGGTCATGGGCAATGTCACGCGCCTTTACATGATGTTCCCGGGCATTTCCATTGCGGGCGGTACCGACGAGGTGCAGAAGAATATCGTGGGGCAGTTCAAGCTGGGTCTGCCCAGGTCATACTAATAATTAAGGGGATCGAGATGGATTTTGATTTTAACGAGCAACAGAACATGTTAAAGACCATGGCCAGGGATTTCCTGGTCAAGGAGTGTCCCAAAGCCAGGGTCAGGGAGCTGGAGGTTGACGAGAAAGGGTATGACCCTGCTATCTGGGATAAGATGGTTGATCTGGGTTGGCTGGGGCTGATATTCCCCGAGCAGTACAATGGAACCGGCGCGGATTTTCTCGATCTCGTTGTGCTGATGGAGGAGATGGGCAGAAATGTAACGCCGGGCCCCTTCTTTTCGACCGTTGCGTTGTGCTCAATACCCATATTGAAATTCGGCACAGGCCCGCAGAAAGCCAGATATCTCACGCCCATTGCGGATGGCAAAAGCATCTGGTCCCTGGCTCTTACCGAGAAGTCCGGGCGATTCGAAGCTGCTGATATAGCAGCCTGCGCAGAATTCGACGGCAAAAACTACGTTATCAACGGCGAAAAATGGTTCGCTCCTTTTGCCCATGTAGCGGACCATATGCTGGTGCTGTGCAGGACGGAAAAGGCCCGGTCGCCTGAGGGCGGCCTGACACTGTTCGCGGTAAAAACAGGCAGCCGCGGCGTGAAAATCGACCTGATCCCCACAATCGCGGGTGACGGCCAGTGCAGGGTGCGGCTCAAGAACGTGAAGGCCGGCAGGTCGGATATCATAGGTAAAAAAGGTGACGGGTGGAAGGTGATCTCCTACATGGCCCAGCGGGCTACGGTGCTCAAGTGCGCCGAGGTTTCCGGCGCCTGCCAGGCGGTGTTGGAGATGACGCAGGCCTATGCCAAGGACAGGACTCAGTTCGACAAGCCCATCGGGGCTTTTATGGCCATCCAGCACAAACTGGTCGATATGCTCACAGATGTCGAAGGCCTGCAGTACCTTGTTTATCACGCCGCCTGGGCGTTGTCGGCAGGTATGAAGGCAGACATGTACGTATCCCAGGCCAAGGTCAAGGCCAACGACGTGTACCAGCGGGTCTGCATCGATGGCATCAAGATACACGGGGCCATCGGGTTTACCATGGACCACGATATCGGCTGTTATTTCCGCCGGGTAAAGTCATCGGAGTTCATGCTGGGAGACACCGACCTTCACCTGGAAAAGATCGCCGCCGGCATAGGCCTCTGATGGGCAGGTCGTGTGAAAAGATGGACTATGGGTAGGCGCAGGCTGAGGCGCAGCGGGCGCCTGAACATATCCGCTATTGTGATAATACGTAATATGGTGTAAAATCTTTCGCTGGTGAGTTGGCAGTAACTTTTATAATAATAAATTCAGTTTTTAAGGAGGAAAAATGGTAGGTATCAAGTCGTACGGCGCGCACATACCCAGGTTTCGTTTGGATCGAAATATTATGCAGATGTCCCTCTTGTTTCTTGGTTTTGCCCCATTGAGGGGCGAGAAAGCCGTGGCCAACTGGGACGAGGACAGCATAACCATGGCAGTGGCTGCCGCCACGGACTGCTTGCAGGGGGAAGACGTCTCGAAAGTGGACGGGCTTTACTTTGCGTCCACTTCTCAAACGTATGCCCTCAGACAAAACGCCGGCATCATTGCCGCCGCGCTGGATCTTAACACAGATTGCAGGGCGTCCGATTTTACCGATTCCACCAAGTCAGGCACCGGCGCTCTGCTGGCGGCCGCCGACGCCATCGCCGCCGGTTCTCTCAATAGCTGCCTGGTCTGTGCCGCCGATATGCGTGTCAGCAAGGTGGGCGGCAACGGCGATTACACCTATGGTGACGGTGGGGCAGCCTTCTTGCTGGGCAAGGACGATGTTATCGCCAATATCGAAGGCTCTTACTCGACTACCCATGATTTCGTTGACCGGCGGCGCCTGGAGGGCGAGCGCCTTGAGCATATGTGGGAGGAGCGCTTCATCCGAGACGCGGGCTATCTGAAGTTTATTCCCGAGGCGGCGGCAGGATTGGCCAAGAAATATAAGCTGAATGTGAAGGATTTTTCCAAGGTCATTTACGCCTGCGCGTTTACCGGCGCCCATGCAGCGCTGGGCAGGAACCTGGGGCTGGCCCCTGAGCAGGTACAGGACCCCATGCTGACGACGGTCGGAGACACCGGTGTCGCACAGACACTGCTGATGCTGGTAGCGGCGCTGGAAGACGCCAAGGCGGGGGACAAGATCATGGTCATCAGCTTCGGTCAGGGTTGTGACGCTTTCTACCTGACCGTGACCGACAAGATCTCCAGGATCAAGGGCAAAAAGGCTGTCAAGAGGAACATGGCCAATAAGGCCGCTCTGGGCAGCTATGAGAAATATCTGGCTTTCCGCAAACTAATGCCGTGTGAGATAGGTATCAGAGGCGAGGAGGCTTTGTTCACCTCGTTCTCCGTTGTATCCAGGGATAGCAGGGAGCTCTATGGCATGGTCGGGTTCAAATGCAAGAAATGCGGCACTCCGACTTATCCGCCGCAGAGGATATGCGTTAATCCGGATTGCGGTGCGGTGGATGAGTATGAGCCGTATCGCTTCACCGACAAAAAAGCCTCACTTTTCACCTACACCAGCGACTTCCTGGCGGCCAGCATCGATCCGCCCGCCTCTTACGGGTACATCGACTTCGAGGGTGGCGGCAGGGCTGGTGTGGATATCACCGACTGTGATGCCAATGCACTGAGCGTAGGAATGCCGGTGGAGCTGACATTCAGGATCAAGTATGCCGATGAAAAGCGGGCCGCCATAAACTACGGCTGGAAGGCCATGCCCATCGTTGCCTGAGTAAGTATAAAACAAGGAGGATAATCAGATGGCAGAAGGAATTAAAGATAAAGTAGCCATAATCGGTATGGGCTGCACAAAATTCGGTGAGCGCTTCGACGCCGGGCCGCAGGACCTCATCGTCGAGGCCTTTAAGGAATGCCTGGAGGATGCGGGTATTGAGAAGAAGGCTATACAGGCAGCCTGGTGGGGCGTGCACATGCCGGATATCAGCGTGGGCCGCGGCGCCACTGTGTTGAGCATGGCCCTCAAGCTCCCTTTTATTCCTGTCACGAGAGTGGAGAATTTCTGCGCCACCGGTTCAGAGGCCCTGCGCGGGGCCGTCTACGCAGTTGCATCAGGCGCCTATGATGTTTGTCTGGCGCTTGGCATGGAGAAGCTGAAGGACACCGGCTACGCCGGGCTGCCCCTGGCTGGCGGCATGGGCTACAAGGCGCCATTGTTCATGTTTAACATGACCGCGCCGGGCGGTTTTGCCATGATGGCTACCAAGTACTTCTCGCAGTATAATCTCAGCCCGCAGGACGGCAAGGCGATGCTGGCCAAGGTCTCAGCCAAGAGCCACAAGAACGGAGCTCTCAATCCTAAAGCGCACCTGCGCAAAGAGGTCACCGTGGAGCAGATCATAAATGCACCTATTATCGCCTGGCCGCTGGGCCTCTTCGACTGCTGCGGTGTCAGCGACGGCGCTGCCGCGGCCATAGTCTGCAGGGCCGATATGGCCAAGAAATTCAGGCAGGATCCCGTGCTGGTGAAATCCATGCAGATCTCCGTATCTTCGGGAGAGGAGATGTACTACACCAAGTGGGACGGGTCACATGTGGAGACGGCATGGCGCGCCGGGATTGCGGCTTATAAAGAGGCCGGGATCAAGAATCCGCGCGAAGAGGTCAGCATGGCGGAGGTCCACGATTGTTTTTCCATTACGGAAGCAGTCACAATGGAGGACCTGCAGTTCAGCCCACGGGGCAAGGTCAGAGACGATATCGAAGCCGGGCGCTTCAATTCCGACGGCGCGCAGCCGATACAGATCGATGGCGGCCTCAAGTGCTTCGGCCATCCCATCGGCGCCAGCGGCCTGAGGATGATGTACGAGATGTACAAGCAGCTGCAGGGCAAGGCGGACAAGAGGCAGCTCAAGGATCCCAAGATAGGCCTGACGCACAATATGGGCGGCTTCCCCTCGATGAATGTTGTCAGCGTCTGTATAGTAGGCAAATAAAGGTTATTGCGGGAGGTTTTTATATGGCAGCATTTGTTGTAACTGACAGTCTGAATCAGCTTATCGGACAAAAAGAGCCGCCTATCGTCTTCAAAATAGAAGAGGGCGCCATACAGAGGTATGCGCAGGCGGTGGGCGATTCCAATCCCCTCTTTACGGATGTCGAATATGCGTCACAGAGCAGGTGGCACCGCGTGATGGCCCCGCCGGGCTTCACGGGGTGGCCCATCTCAGCTGGATTCGACCTGTTCAAGCTCTTCGAAAAGTTGGCCAAGGCGGGAGCGCCGATGGGCCTGCTCGACGGCGGCGTTGAGTACGATTTCCTCGCGCCCGTGGGCGCCGGCGATACCCTGATCGCCGAGATCAAAATAGCCAAAATCGAAGGGCGTGAGACCAAGATGGGGCCCACTATGGTGACGACGCTGGAATCCACCTATACCAATCAGAGGGGAGCTGTTGTGCTGATTACGCGCAACACCTTCCTCAATTTCTAAGTCAGCCTGTTATTAATATGTGGAGGGACTATGGCCAAACAGATTTATTATGAGGATGTCGAAGTAGGCAGTGAGGTCACTGCGCTTAAGAAAATAGCCACCACCAGGATGCTCGTACAGTATGCCGGGGCGTCGGGTGACTTTAATCCGCTTCATTACGAGGAGGATTTCGCCAAGAACCTGGGTGTAGGCAGGCCCATCGTGCACGGCCTGCTCAAGAGGGCGTGGCTGGTGAACCTGATGACCGATTGGATCGGAGAGGACGGGAAGCTTAAGAAACTGTCATGCAGGTACCGCGGCATGGATTACCCCCGCAAGATGAAAAGCTTCGATGAACCGGTCGACGGCGATACCTGGTGGTGTAAGGGCAAGGTCACCAAGAAGTACGTGGAGAGCGATGCCCACCTTGTGGAGTGCGAGATCTGGGTCGAGAACAGCAAAGGTGAGAAGAACACTACCGGCGCAGCGGTGGCGGCGCTGCCGTCCAAAGCGAAATAGTTAGGCAGCTTTAAATAAGGCATAGCAGGACATCGCCGGCCGGATGCGGAGCTCGCGTCGCGGCCGGCGATGTTACATAATTTACAGGTACATCGTACCGTCAGGGAGAGGGCACAATGGCTGAATTCGTGTTGACCGAAGCGCTGAAGAAAATGATCGGCAAAGAGGAGCCGCTCCTTATATATAAGGTAGAGGAGGGCGCTATTCAGCGCTTTGCACAGGCCGTGGGCGACTCAAATCCCATGCACTGCGACGTGGAGTACGCCGCGCAAAGCTCCTTCGGCAGGCTTAAAGCCCCGCCCGGCTTTGTCGGGTGGCCGGTGACCAGCGGATTCGACATGTTCCAGTTCGTCGAGAAGCTCATCGCCGCCGGCGCCCCGCGCGGGAACCTTGACGGCGGCGTGGAATATGAGTTCCTGGCGCCCATCGGCGCCGGCGACACGCTGGCTGCCCTCATCAAAATAGCCAGCATAGTGGGAAAGGAAACCAGGCTGGGCCCGACCATGTCGACCACGGTTGAAGTCACCTACACCAACCAGCGCGGCGCGGTGGCTCTAATAGTCAGACAGACCTTTCTCAGTTTCTGACGGAAATACGCAGTTCTACGTAGTAACTTTTTCGGCTTTCCAGGCTTATAATAGTCTGGGTGGTAAAATTATGTTTAATATAGTACTAGCATATGTCATCTCCGCGATCATCAGCTACCTGTTGGGCTGTATACCGTCGGCCTACATGGTGGGTAAGGCATTCAAGGGCGTGGATATACGCCAGGTCGGCAGCCATAACATGGGCGCCATGAATACCTTTTATACCATCGGTTTCTGGCCCGGCATGATGGTACTGGCGATCGATATCTGCAAGGCCATTCTGGCCCTCTCATTAAGCTATTTATTAGCCCTGTTGTTGCAGGTGCCGGCCAACCTGGTTGTTCCCGTCGAGATGGTGGCGGGCATCTTCGTCATCGCCGGGCATAATTTCCCCGTCTTCCTCAAGTTCAAGGGAGGCAAGGGCGGCGCCACCGCCATCGGTATACTGGCCTTCCTGCTGGCGTGGGTCAACTGGGTGAATGTCGGGACCGTTCAGATCCCGATTCCCCTGGGCGATCTCATATATCTGGGAGCATTTCTGATTCTCTTGCTGATCACCCGCTGGCCTACTTTATCCTATGCCATATCCTTTATTGCGTTCTGGTTGATTGCCTGGTTCGTGTATAAGGATACGGGGCTGTTCATTTACAGCATCTTCGTAACCCTGGTGCCCATCCTGATGTATATACCGCGCATTAAGGAGATCTGGAACAAGGCGGGTGGCAACGTAAAGCGGGCGGTTTTCAGGACCAATCTGAAAGACAGGATGTAGATACCTCTCTATCGGGAAAACGGGTGGCCTTCGCGGTGGAAGTCCGGCAGGTAGTGCTCCGCCGAGTCCAGTTGCTGCAGCCAGCCGTTGCCCATGCCAAGTTGCTCCACGACGTCTACGACCTCGCGGTACTCGCCCGGGGTGATCCTCCTGGATAGCAGAGGCTCATTCGGCGCAAGATGGCACGGGTAGTACTGAGCCATGATGCTCAGGGTGATATCCCGGGATAAGGCCGTTGCCAGCCATTCCAGCGAATCGGCGCTTCCCGCCAGCCTGCCGGGCAGGATGAGGTGGCGCACTATCAAACCCCTTTGAGCAACTCCATGGGTGTCTGTTACCAGGTTCCCGACCTGGCGGTACATCTCCAATAAACATAGTCTGCTGTGTCTGACGTAATGCCGGGCACCGGAGAATTTCCCGGCCCATCTGTCCGAAGCATATTTTATATCCGGCAGGTAGATATCGATGATGCCGTCCAGCATCGATATAGTCTTCACGGAATCATAGCCGTTGGTGTTGTATACGATGGGGATATCCAGTCCCAGGGGAACCGCCTCACAGACGGCCTCCACGATCTGCGGAACGTAGTGTGTGGGCGAGACCAGGTTGATGTTATGACAGTGCATTTCGTCCTGCAGGTAAAGCATCATCTTCGCCAGGCCGCGGCTATCGAAGCTTTCAAACAGGCCGCTGTCTCCCTGGCTGATCTGGCTGTTCTGACAGTAGATGCATTTGAGGTTGCATCCGCTGAAAAATATCGTTCCAGAGCCCCTCGTTCCAGAAAGGGCGGGCTCCTCACCGTGGTGGGCGCAACGGCTGGCCACCGATATGGTCTTCCCCGACCTGCAATAGCCGCCGCTGCCTTCCAGGCGGTTTGCACGGCATGAACGGGGACATATGTCGCACTCGGCCAGGCGGCTATTCAGCTTTTCAGCCCTTTCCCTCAGTTCGCCCGATTTATAAAGCTGTTGGTATCTCCGGTATTCCATAGGCTTATACGTGTTACTCCCGTGCGGGGTCAAACCAGATTTTAGCGTAAAAGCCGGGCTTTTACGAGCGGGCGGCTGTTGCTTCCACGCGGATAAGTGTGTATGATATTGTACGGTTCACACCAGGGGTGATTTAAGCGTACTGAATATCCGGGGGTGAGATTACATGGCAAAGTACATAGTTGCTCATGACGTCGGCACCAGCAACAGCAAGGCGGTACTGGTGGATGTAGAGGGGATAGTGCACGGCAGGTCCGTCATCCCGTACGAGATAAAGTATCCCAAACCCGGCTGGGCTGAGCAGGACCCCGAAGACTGGTGGAAGGCCATGACCCAGTCGACCAGGCGGCTGATGGACGAGGCCGGCGTATCCCCCGACGATGTGCTGTGTGTCGTCAACTCGACACAACTTATCGGCATAGTACCCGTGGATGAGGGGGGGGTTACGCTCAGGCCCGGCATTATCTGGCTGGATAGCAGGGCGCCCGAGGAGGCCAGGTGGGTCATGAACAAATTCCTCGGCCCCACTGTGTTCACCGCCATAGCCGGCGCCTCCATCACGGGCAAGGACGGTATACCCAAGCTCCTTTGGCTGAAGAAGAACGAGCCCGACGTATATAAGAGGATGAAGTATTTCCTGGATGTGAGTGGCTACCTCAACTACCGTTGCACGGGCAAAATGCTCATGACCTGGAGCAATGCTTCGGCCTTCGGGCTGGACCTCAAGAAGAAAACCTGGCTGGAGGGCATTTTTAAATACGTCGGTTTCGATATTAAAAAGCTTCCTCCCCTGTGCCGCTCGACGGATCAAATCGGAGTATTGACCGCTGAGGCTGCTGCGCTGATGGGTTTGCGGGAGGGAACGCCCGTTATGGGGGGTACCGGCGATATTCAGTCGGCGGCGGTTGGTTCCGGCGCCATGGGCGAGGGTGGAGGGCATATCAGCATGGGCACTTCGGCCTGGGTGGGCGTGGTTACCGCGAAGACGCCCACCGGCAAGAGCGGGGTCGTGAGCACGCAGTCTGCCGATCCCGGCAAGATACTGCTGCTGGGTCAGATGGAGCTGGCCGGCGGCTGCCTGAGATGGCTGGGCGACGAGATGTGCCGGCTGGAAAAGGCCGATGCCACAATGACCAATATATTCGGTTTCATGGACAGCAAAGTGGAACAGGTGCCGGCCGGGTCCGATTACCTCATATTTATGCCCTGGATGTATGGCGAGAGGGCGCCGGTGGCCGATGCCTTTATCCGCTCCGGCTTCGTCAACCTGGTACCGGAGCATACGCGAGAGCATATGATCAAGGCGGTTTACGAGGGCGTGGCCTATAACCTGAGGTGGATAATCGAGGTGATCGAGAAGCAGTTCAAGTTCCCACTTCCTACGCTGCGGGTAATCGGGGGAGGCGCCCTGGGCCATCCCTGGATGCAGATCCTGGCGGATGTGACCGGCAAGCGGATCGAGCCCGTGCGCAACCCTCAGGAAGCCGGGGCCGTCGGCGCGGCCATGACGGCGGCGGTGGGCTTGGGCATATACAAAGATTTCGAGAGTCTCAAGAATGTTGTGTCCTCCGATTGCTCGTTTGAGCCGCGAGCCGCCAATCGCGAGGTATATGATTTTCTCTATCTGCGGTATAAGGAGCTCTACACGGATTTGAAGGGCTTTTACACCAGGATAAATAAAGATCGTTGCGAACAGGCATAAATTAAGGGGTACAAAATGAAGACGGAAGATATGCTGAGCCAGCCTGTGGCGCTGCCCGAGGGCGTGGATTACGACGAGTATATTATCGGGACCTATAATGTGACATATCCGGCGATATTCCCCATGGCCAAGCTGTGGGCAGACCCGTTCAAGAAAGGTCTATAGCGTGTTTACAGCAAAGCAGGGGAGTAACTCCGGCATGATGTTTTTACTGGGAGGACAACAATGACTGACGAACAACGTTACGCGATCTCAGAATATCCCGATGTGGATGACATTTACCGGCGGCTGGACGCCCTGGTGCGCCAGCCGATGAGAAGGGTGCGGGCGGAGGTAATGAAAAACTATCTGGATTATTTCGAGCTGAAATGCGCGCGCTCGAAGGTACTGACCGATGAAGCCAAACGGTTTATACCGGGCGGGGTTCAGCACAACCTGGCCTTCAACCATCCCTTTCCCATCGCCATAGAGAAAGCGGACGGGGCATACCTGTGGGATGTGGACGGCAACCAGTATATCGACTTCCTGCAGGCCGGCGGGCCTATCGTGCTGGGCAACAACTATGCCCCGGTGCGTCAGAAGATCGTGGAGTTGCTGCAGTCCTGCGGTCCCGTGACCGGGCTGTTTCACGAGTATGAGCTGAAACTGGCCGAGTTGATCAACCGCTTCATGCCGAACGTGGAGATGTTCCGCATGCTGGGCTCGGGCACCGAGGCCGTGATGGCGGCTATACGCGCCGCGCGCACGTTTACAAAGAAAAAGAAGGTCATCAAGGTCGGTGGGGCCTACCACGGCTGGAGTGACCAGATGGTCTACGGCATGCACATACCGGGCACGGGGAGGATGGAGGCCAAGGGCATCCCCTCCGGCGCCAGCGCCGGCACCCAGGAATTCTTCCCCAACGATCTGGGCACGTTGAAGCGCCTGCTGGTGAGGAACCGCATGTTCGGCGGCACGGCCGCCGTCCTGGTTGAGCCGGTGGGGCCGGAGAGCGGCACGCGTCCGGTGCCCTTTGACTTTAATAAAAAGGTAAGGGAGCTTTGCAGCGAGTTCGGCGCCCTGCTCATCTTCGACGAAGTGGTGACCGGGTTCAGGCTGGGTATGGGTGGAGCGCAGGGCTATTTCAATGTAAAGCCGGACATGACTATATTCGGCAAATGTATAACGGGCGGCTATCCCATGGCAGGTGGCGTGGGTGGCCGAGCGGATGTCATTCAGTGTTTCGCGGCAGGCATAGGCGGGGGCACGGCAGAGCGCGCCTATGTGGGCGGAACGCTCTCGGCCAATCCCCTATCCTGCGCGGCGGGCTATTTCGCACTGCTCGAGATGGAGCGCACCAACGCGGCAGTGCTGGCGGGGCGGGCAGGCGACCGTCTGACCAAGGGTTTAAAAGGCATAATCGAGCGCTACGGCCTGCCCTTTGTGATCTATAACCAGGGATCGATCGTGCACCTTGAGACCTCGGGAGTGATGCTGCTCGACTTTAGAAATCCAATACGGCTTTTTAAAGAGATGAAGCCCCGTAAGAACATGATCGAGGAGATGGGCGCGGCCTACATGGCCAACGGACTGATCACGCTGGCCGGATCGCGCATGTACACGAGCATGGCCGACAGCGATGCCGTGATAGACGACGGACTGGCCAGGTTCGAGAAGGTGCTATCCAGCGTGGAAGGGCTGTAACAGATATTAAAGGGTAAAGGAGGCCTCAGTGGATTTAGGCGAGAAAATATCGGGTGGTGTATACATACTCAGCGTCGGCGGCAGGCTGGATGCCTACAGCGCAGCGGAGGCCGAGAAAAAGCTCGATGGGCTGGTCGCGGCCGGGAATGTAAAGATAATATTGAACCTGGAGGGGCTGGAGTATATCAGCAGCTCCGGTCTGCGCGTCTTCCTGGCGGAGCTCAAGAAGGTTCGCAAGCAGCAGGGAGATATAAGGCTTTGCTGCATGAAGACCAACATCAAGGAGGTCTTCGATATAGCCGGGTTCA
>Ga0268284_1000091_pt1 | contig 82576 bp, 65 predicted proteins | sample saktaG_14_FD_190137 | JGI IMG/M metagenome (GOLD analysis project Ga0268284, IMG submission 190137) | Saline water microbial communities from Sakinaw Lake, British Columbia, Canada - sak_2013_06_06_40m | ecosystem: Environmental > Aquatic > Non-marine Saline and Alkaline > Saline ...
GCCGATGGCATAGCTGGTCACGTCAAAGTTGACGCTCACGCTCGTGCTGTTCGTGATGTCCACGAACGGCGTGCCCGTGCCGTCGGCGCCGCGCGTGATCATGATTGTGTCGCCGGCGCACACGCCCAGCATGTTCGTCCCGTACACGCGGATCACATTCGCGCCCACCTGCACATTGCTGATCGCAAGGCTGAACGCGCCGTTCACAGCGCTGGCGCTGAACTGCGCCGCGCCCGCCACCAGTGTGTTGCTCCACCACAGCGTGCCACCCGCGATCTGCCAGTTCGTCCCGCCGATGGTATAACTGGTCACGTCAAAGTTCACGCTTGCGCTCGTGCCGTTCGTGATGTCCACAAACGGCGTGCCCGTGCCGTCGGCGCCGCGCGTGATCATGATCATGTCGCTGGCGCACACGCCCAGCATGTTCGTCCCGTACACGCGGATCACATTCGCGCCCACCTGCACATTGTTGATCGCAAGGCTGAACGCGCCGTTGGCGCCGCTGGCGCTGAACTGCGTCGCGCCCGCCACCAGCGTGTTGCTCCACCACAGCGTGCCGCCCGCGATCTGCCAGTTCGTCCCGCCGATGATATAGCTGGTCACGTCAAAGTTGACGCTCGCGCTCGTGCCGTTCGTGATGTCCACAAACGGTGTGCCGGTGCCGTCGGCGCCGCGGGTAACAATCAGAATGTCATTGGTGATGCCGTCTACATCATTGGTGCCGAAGACGACAATAGCATTGGCGCCCGTCTGCAATGGCACCTCCGGCGCATGCCACCCCAGCGCCGCCTGAAACATACTGGTGGCGCCCTGCGCTAGGTTCACCGCCCACATCCCGCCGACAACAACAAGATTGGTTGTGAGCGCGTTCGCATAGAGGTTCGTCGTTATGCTATAACGATTGGTCCCGCTCAACAGCAGTGAGGCAACATCGAACGAAACCCAATTTGTCGGGCCGCTGGCAATACCCACATGACTGGTAATGTCCAGGTAAGGGTAGGGAAATTCAGCCGCGCCGAGATCCGGCGCGACGCCACTGACCCGCGGACTGCTATATTGATCAACCGCAGCGGTCATCCAACCTGCCGGCGTGCTGAGATCAATACATGGTGATGCACACCTCAGGCGGAAATCTCCGCCCGCGCTCACAAAGCGCGGATTGTTCGTCAGCACACCAATTCCGCCGGCGCCCGGATCAGGCATGGTGCAGACATTGGTGAGCGCAATGGACGTGCCCGCGATGTTCTCCGCGGCGTTGTCGTACACAATCGAATTCAACACACGCGCCTGCAGCAGATATACACCTTGTCCGGTGTTGCTCACGACACTGCAGTTTTCGATCATGGCATTTTCGGCATAGATGCCGGCGCCTTTACCAGGCGCGCTGTTAAAAGCGCAGATGGAATTGCGCACAAACGCCGCGGCGTTCTGCAGATAGACACCACCGCCGTTATCCGCGCTATTGCCAACAATCATGCAATCAGAGACCTGCAACGCGGCAACACTGTTGGCAAACAAACCGCCGCCATTCCCAAGTACGTTATTGCCCGTCACGATGCAACGTTCAACAGTGCTTGCCGCAGCGGCCAACACACCACCGGCGCTCGAACCGCCACCATTGGTCAATGTGAAGCCGCAGACTGCAGCGCCCGGCGCTATGAAGGTAAACAACGAAAACGTGCCATCGCCACACACCATCGTGCTGCCCGCGCCGCTGACGCTCTCGACGCGTACGGTTGGATTTGTAATGGTTAGTGAACTGGTCGGCAGATATATGCCTGCGGCAACGCGCACTATACTTCCCGATGCAGTCAGTGCCAGTGCATCTTCTATAGTGAGCGCCGCCGTCGCCCAGTTTGTGTAGGGCGGCACGTCATGGCCAGTATTCAATATATCGACATAATGAACGGTTGTCGCGCCACAAAGCATAGCTATGAGCGGGGCCACGATAACGGTGAGCGCGACAAACTTGTTCCATGGATACTTGATCATGGCATCACAGTCCTTACAGCCAATTAACTATCAGCTTGATCGTGCGGTGCTGCATCCCGTGGCAAAATATAACAAAAGGATGCCGTGATGTCAAGGGGTTCGTAACGCCGGGTGTGCCGCAGTTATTCTGGGCGCCCAAGCGTACCGCGCGAGCGTCAGTGATGTACGGATTTTCCGGGAACGTTCACGGAAACGCTGCTGAAAACAAGAGCCGCAGCGCCACGGTCGCATCCATTCAATGCGTCGTGTTCGACCTGGAGAGCTTGCTATACATGCCGTGCTTCCACGGTACGCAAGAACTCGTCGAGGGTGTGGAGATAGCGCTCCGTTTCCTCAAGGTGGGCCTGGTGCGCGCTGTGCTCAAAGACAACCCATTGTGCGCCTGTGATGCCGCTCTGGATGGTCGCGGCGATCGCAGGCGTCGCTTCGTCATAGCGGCCAGACGTGATCAAGGTGGGCAGCTGAATTTCGCCCAGGCGCGCAACGACGTCCCAGTTTTTTATCACGCCGGTCACATGGAACTCACTCGGCCCGCACATCGTGGTGTACACTTCCGGGTTCTGCATAAACTTCTCCAGCGAGCGCATGAGGCAGTCAGGCCAAGGATCAAGGCGGCAGACGTGCCGCCGATAAAAAACCATGACGGCTTCCTGATAGGCCGGACTTGCCGTTGTGCCCGCCTGTTCATGCTGGCGCAGTATTTGTTGTGTCTCCGGCGGCAATGCCATGCGCAGGCGCTGCGTTTCGGCAATCCATTGGCGCATACTGGCCGGCGCGCTGGCAATGACAAGACTGACTAATCCGGCGGGCTGGGTCAAGGCATACTGCAGCGCCAGCATACCGCCCCATGACTGTCCCAGGAGGTGGACGTGCTCGAGCCCCAAGGCGCGCCGCATGACGCCGACTTCCTCGACAAACAGGTCGACATTCCAAAGGGACGGATCGTGAGGTTGATCCGAATTGCCGCAGCCCAGTTGATCATAAAAAATGACGCGCCGCCCGCGGGCCGTCAGTGCCGCCAGCGGTTCCAGGTAATCATGCGGTACGCCCGGCCCGCCATGCAAACACAGGAGCGGCAACGCGCCCGGCGCTTCATGGTCGCCGACAATACGATACCAGATCTTGTAACCGCGAAACGCGACGTAGCCTTCTTGGGTTGGCACGTTCTCCTTCATTGCAGCGTTGTTATGGTTGCCGGCGGGCCGCTCGGCCGGGCTACCGCAGGGTTAAGATGTGCTGCTCTGGCGCTCTTCGCGGCGGCTGAGGCGCGGCGCGACGAGGCCGGTCAGGAACCACACACCATATGCGAGGTGCGTCAGAAAGGTGCCAAGCATCGTGGCCGGCATAAAGCGCGGGCCAGCCAGGAAACTGCTGATTGCCAGAAACACGAAATACACCGCCAGCACGCCGACATAGACATAAAACAATGGGTGCAGCCACCACGAGAGCCAGCCCAGCAGTACGCCCAGCGTAAACAGCGACGGGACAAAATAACCGAAGCGGCGCGAAGTCTCCGGAAATTTCTTGACAAAATAGCCGCGATGCAGCGCATACTGCGTCACCTGCTTGAAATGCCCGCGCCAGAGCGAGCGGCGATGATGATAGACTTCAACTTGCGGGTCATAGACAATCCGCGCGCCCAGTTTCTTGGTGATGGTCAGGCACAGTTCCGTGTCTTCGCCGGGCCAGTAATTGGACTGAAAGCCCTGGGCGGCCTCGAACGTTGCTTTGCGCACGGCCAGGTTACAGGTGGGATAGTCGTCCACATCGCGGCGGCGGTCGTAGACGTAGCGATAGCGATAGACACCGCTGCCGGCCAGCGAGGCGTAGACGGCGCCGCTGACTTGCTGCCAATAGGTGTCTTCGGGTGGTGTGACGGCCGGGCCGCCGACCGCACCGACACTCGCGTCGGCAAAATTCGCGGCCAGCTCATCGAGCCACAAGCCATACGGATAGGCATCATCATCAATAAACGCGATGATCTCGCCGGTGGCTTCGCGCGCGCCGATGTTGCGCTTGATTGCCGGCAATTCCGGGCCGGTCGGGATGACGCGCACGCGCGCATCAAAGCCGCTGATGGGCTGGTCGGGCAGGACGATTACTTCAGCATTGGCGTAGGGCTGCTGGAGCACGGCCTCCACGCTTTGGCGCAAATACGCATTGTCGTGTTTGACGGCGATGACGACCGAGACGCGTGGCTTTTGAGAGTGATCCTTGTGACGCCAGCTGTCATAGTATTGCAGGATGCGCAGGCGATAGAAGACCGCCAGCGTGTCGAGAAACATATGGTAGATATTCTTGATCGTGACGCTGCCGCGCTTGCCACTGAATTCGACTTGCACCGGGCATTGCGCCAGGCGATAGCCGAGTCGGTGGGCGATCGAGATCATCTCGATGTCGAAGGCATAACGGCGGACGAGCATGCGCGGGACGACGTCGTCGAGCACGCGCCGGGTGAAGAGCTTGAAGCCGGTTTGCGTGTCGCGCACCGGCAGGGGAATCAGCGTGCGGGTGAGCTGCGCATAGGTGGCGCTGACGATGCGGCGATACCACGGATAATGGGCATGAACATCATGGGCGCGCTTGCTGCCGAGCACGCCATCCACGCCGGTCTTGACGAGCACGGCGGCCAGGTCGGCCATGTGCTCGGGCCCGATTTCGAGGTCGGCGTCAATAAAGAAAATCCAGGTGCCGCGGGCGTGTTGCAGGCCGCAGCGCAAGGCCCAGCCCTTGCCGGCATTGTGCACCAGCTGGACCGGCACGACGGACGGCAGGGCGGCGGCGGCGCGCCCGATTTCGGCCCAGGTGTCATCGCTGCTGCCGTCATCGATCACGACGATCTCAAAGGCGTCGGCGTGCGTGCGCCATGCGTCGGCCAGCAAGGCCTGGGCGACGGCGTTGACGCGCTGCAGATTCTGGAAGATGCGCGGGCCCTCGTTGTGGGCTGGCAGGAGGATCGAAACCATGACGTTGCTCACGACAGCACTCCGTAGTCCTTGAGGCGGCGGTACAAATTGCGGCGGCTGATGCCGAGCTGCCGGGCGACTTCGGCACGGGTTTTGACCCGTTGCAGGGTGCGCAGGATCAACCAGCGTTCGACGTCCGCCAAGTTGACCTGATCGAAATCCGGCAGATCGTCCGGGGCCGGGCTCGCCGCGGGCGCTTTCGCGCCGCCCACGATCTGGGCCGGCAGCGCGCGCGGCGTGACTTCGTGCCCGTCGCACAAGACGACCAGCGCCTCGATCGTGTTCTGCAATTCGCGCACGTTGCCGGGCCAGGTGTAACTTTCGAGCAACTGGCGGGCCGCGTGAGAAATCGTGACGCGCTTGCCGGTCTCACCATTGACCTTGTCGAGAAAATGGTCGATCAGCCGGGCGATATCGTCGCTGCGCGCGCGCAAGGGCGGGATGTTGATGCTGACCACGTTCAGGCGATAATACAGGTCTTCACGAAAGGTGCCGGCTTTGATCATCTGATCGAGGGCCGCGTTGGTGGCGGAGATCAAGCGGACATCCACGTCAATCGTGTGCGAGCCGCCGACCCGCTCGAAACAGCGTTCCTGCAGCACGCGCAGCAATTTCACCTGAGTCGCCAGCGGCAACGTGCTGACTTCATCGAGAAAGAGCGTGCCACCGTTGGCCAATTCGAAGCGTCCGCGGCGCACGCTGGCGGCGCCGGTAAAGGCGCCTTTTTCGTGGCCGAACAATTCGCTCTCGAGCAGGTTCTCGGAGAAGCTGGCGCAGTGCACCGGGACAAACGGCTTGTCATGGCGCGCGCTCAAATCGTGGATGGCATGCGCGATCAGCTCTTTGCCGGTACCGCTTTCACCCTCGAGCAGGACATTCGACTTGGTCGGTGCGACATGCTGGACGATGGTGAAGACGCGTTGCATGACGGGCGCTTCGCCGATGATCGTCTGCACTTGTTGGACGGTTTGCAGCTGCGCTTTGAGCGCCTCGTTTTCTTGTTCGAGGGTGACCAGCTTGAGGGCGCGGCGCACGACCAGCTCGATGGTTTCAAGGTCAAACGGTTTGCTGATGAAATCAAAAGCGCCGTGCTGCAGCGCCTCGCGGGCGGTATCGGCCGAGCCGTAGGCGGTGATGACAATGACCGGCACGTCGGGCGCATCGCGGCGCAGCGTTTCGAGGACACTCAGGCCGGACATGCCCGGCATGCGCAAGTCGGTGATGACCAGATCGGCGCCGTGGGCGCGGAACAGGTCGAGCCCGCTGGCGCCGTCGCCGGCTTCGCGCGCCAGACAGCCGAGGTCTTGCATGATGCGCACCAAACCGGCGCGCGCGTTCGGTTCGTCATCAATGATCAGAATTGACTTCTGCATGGGGCAGCACGGCTGGGGGTGAGGGCAACGACTTGGTGGCAGCTTGGGTGCGGACCGGCAGTTCGATCGTCACGTCCGCGCCGGCGCCAGCCTCGCTGCGGATGTGCACGCTGCCGCCCAGCGCGTGCACGACGCGTTGAACGATGAACAGCCCCAGGCCGGAGCCGTGTGATTTGGTGGTGTAAAACGGCGTGAACAAGCGCGGGAGAACATCGGCGGCAATGCCGCAGCCATCGTCGCTGAAGCGCAGTTCGAGCCAATCGCCGCGGTTCTCCAGGGCCACGTCCAGCGTGCCGCCGTTGGGCATCGCGTCCAGGGCGTTGCGCACGATGTTGATGATCGCGCCGCGCAGCTGGGCGGCGTCCAAGACGGTCGGCGGCACCGGCTGCAGTTTTTTGATCAGGGCCACTTTTCTGTCGGCCATTTCGGCGTAGAGTAATTCAAACGTGTCTTCGAGCACATCGGCGACATTGCCGAGATGCGCATCCAAGCCGACCGGGCGCACGGCTTCGAGAAAATCGCGCACAATCCGTTTCAGGCGCACGCTTTCCTCACGGACGATCGCGTTGGTGCGGGCCAGCGCCTGCAGGGCGGGGCTGCGCTTGCACTTGGCCAGCTCGCGCGCCATGAGCTGCGTGTGCATGATGATCGCGCTGAGCGGATTGCCGATTTCATGGGCGACGCCGGCGGTCAACAGGCGCAGCGCCTCGAGACGCGCCTCGCGTTCGCGCGCGGCGCGCAGGGCGTGTTCGCTCGACACGTCACGCAGCAAGAGCAAATACGCCAGGGCGCGCTCGGTCGGCGTGTCGCGGTCGGGCGTGAAGGGGATCATGCTGACCGACAGCGCCAAATGCCGCGGATAGGCAACCTGCACGTCGCGCGTGACATGCGCATGCGCATCGGCGCCACGCACGGCCGCGCGCAGTTGCGCATCGCGAATGCACTCGGCCAGCGGCTGGCCGTGCATGTCCTGCTCGGCGACGCCCAGCAGATCGCGCGCGGCCGCGTTGGCAAACAGCACGCTGTGCTGGTCGCTGACGGCAATGACGCCCTCGGTGATGGTCTCCAGAATGCAGCGCAGCAATTGGTCGCTTTCCATCGCGCGCTGCAAATAGTGTTCGAGTTGCTCGCGTTCGAGCCGCGGCAGATGCTCGGCGATTTTGCGCGGGAGCGTGCGTGGCATGCGACGGTCAGTGCTCATTGGGCGCGGCACATGGTGGCGATGCGTTCAGCCAGTTGCTCCGGTTGCCAGCCCAACTCGGCATACAGTTCCGGCAGGCTGCCGTGTTCGACAAAGCAATCCGGAATACCGATGCGCTCGACCCGCGCGTGCGGCGCGCGGCCGGCGACAAATTCCGCGACGGCCGCGCCAAAGCCGCTGGTGATGATATGATCCTCGAGCGTGACCACGCGGGTATGGCGCGCCAGCACGGCGGTCAGGGTGGCGGTGTCGAGCGGCCAGAGCGCGCCGGCGTCCACAACTTCGATGCACAGGCCTTGCGCGCGCAGCAGTTGCGCGGCGCGGACGGCATAGAAGACCATGTGGCCGATGGCCAAGACGGCGGCGTCGCTGCCGGGCATCAGTACCTCCCAGTGCGTCACACTGGGCGCGGCGAACGGCGCCAGGCCGCCGGCAACCACGTGCTCCGGCACCGTGCAACGCGGATAGCGAATGGCGCAGGGCTGGTTGGCCTGCAACGCGAATTGCAGCGCTAGTGCCATGGCCGTGCGATCGCGCGGCATGAAAATACGCAGGTGCGGCAGATGCCGCAAGAAGGCGATATCAAACACCCCGTGATGGGTTTTGCCATCGCCGCCGACCAGGCCGGCGCGGTCAATAATAAACACAACCGGCACGCACGGCATGCAGACATCATGGGCGATTTCATCATAGGCGCGCTGCAGAAACGTTGAGTAAATGCCGACGATCGGGCGCAGGCCGCGCGCCGCCAAGCCGCCGGCAAACGTGACGGCGTGTTGTTCGGCGATGCCGACATCGACAAAGCGCGTCGGAAATTCGCGGGCGAAGCGGGTCATGCCGATGCCGCCACACATCGCGGCCGAGACGATCACAATGCGCTCGTCGCGCGCGGCCACGTCATGCAACAGGTCGGACATCAGATCGGTATAGGTCGGCTGCGCGTCGTGCGGATGCATCTCGCCGCTGCAGGCGTCAAAGGGCGTGACGCCATGATAGCGTTCCGGGTCGCGCTCGGCAAAATCATAGCCCTTGCCTTTCTGGGTGATGACATGCAGCAGGACCGGCATTTCCGGCTCGGCCTTGCACGAGCGCAAGATCGAAACGAGTTCCGCGATGTTATGCCCGTCAATGGGCCCAAGATAATGGAAGCCCAGATTCTCAAAGACATTTTGCGGGGCGATGATGTGCTTGATGCCGCCCTGCAGCCGGATGACAAGTCGGGCGAGGAACAGGCCGATCAGCGGAATGCGTTCAAGTGCGCGGCCGAGGTGGTGCTTCAAATAGCGGTAACGGGGATTGGCGACCAGCATGCTAAAGTGACGCGCCAGCGCACCAATGGTCGGTGAAATGGACATTTTATTGTCATTCAAGATCACCAGCAGGCGTTTGCAGCCATGCGCATTGTTGAGGCCTTCGAGTGCCAGGCCACTAGTCAGGCCGCCATCACCAATGATCGCCACCACATGCTGCAGCCCGCCGCGCATGTCGCGTGCCTTGGCCAGGCCGAGCGCGACCGAGATCGAGGTGCCAGCGTGGCCGACGGGAAAGGTGTCATAGGGGCTCTCCGCCGGCGTGGGATAGCCGGACAAGCCCTGATACTGGCGCAACGTGGCAAACTGGGCCCGGCGCCCGGTCAGAATTTTGTGGGCATAGGCTTGGTGGCCGGTGTCCCAGACGATCTCATCGCGCGGCGTGTCGAAGACATAGTGCAGCGCGACCGCCAGCTCGACCGTGCCGAGGTTCGAGGCCAAATGCCCGCCGGTCTGCGCCAGGTGCGTGATCAACAACTGGCGGATATCGGCGCAGACGTGCGGCAACTGGGCCGGTGCAAGCGTGCGCAAGGCGGCCGGACTGTCAATCGATTCGCGTGGCTGCGTCATGCGGATGGGTCAGATGTGTCGGATGGATCGGACGAATCGGACGGATCGGACGGATCGGACTTGTCGGGCGCGAACGGCGTGGTCGCGAGCTCGCCCTGCTCGTTCTTCTGCAATTGCTCGATGCGCTGGCGCGCGGCATCCAGCTCGCGCGCGCAGGCGGCGGCCAGCTTCACGCCGCGCTCGTAGTACTGCACGCATTCGTCGAGCGGCAACTCGCCGTGCTCCATCTTGGCGACAACCTCTTCCAGTTCGCGCAAGGACTGTTCAAACGCCGGTTTCTTTTTTGACATGGCAGGTCACCTTCGCACAAGTTAGTGGCGCAGGCGGGCAAGAGCGTCGTACACCGTGCCCAACCCAACGCACAAAGTTTCTTTGCTCTCCAACCATTGCACGATATCATTGTACATCACAAAGGCCAGCAAGGCCAGCAGGACGAACAGACCGAATTTCTGAATCCAGATTTGCAGCGCGAGCGGCAACGGCCGCCGGCACACGCCTTCAATCAGCAGCAGCACCAAGCAGCCACCGTCCAGCACCGGCAGCGGCGCCAGATTGATGATGCCAAGATTGACCGTAATCAGCAGCACCAGGCGCAGCAGCACGTCGAAGCCGCTCTGGGCGGCGGCGCCGGTCATGCGCGCAATGGCAACCGGCCCGGACAAGGCCTTGATCCCGATCCGCTCGCGCACGATGATGACAAAACTTCGCAGCGTATCACACACCATCTGATAACTCTCGCGCACACTCTGACTCAGGGCCGCACGCGGGCGATAGTAGACCCGCTGCTCGGCGGACCCGAGCTGCACGCCGAGCATGCCACTGTCGGCCACGCGCAGGATGGCGTTGGTCAGACTGCGCCGCTTGAAGATGCGCCAACGAATGGTTTCGAGGCGTTCAAGCACGACCGCCACCGCGCCGGTCGGCAACGCGCGAATGTACGCGTCCAGCTCGTTGGCGGCCACGACCCGGTCATTGATGCGCACCAACCGGTCGCCGCTGCGCGCCACAAAGTTACTGGGCGCATCGTCGGCCACCAGGATGACATCGCCATACACGTCGCAGTGTGCCAGGCGGCCGATGCGCTCCGGTGTGACCAGCACTTCGGTGGTCGTGCCGTGGGTGCTGTCCGTGACGAAGCGGGTGGGCGGAACGCGGGTGACCCCCAGTTTCAGCAGAATGTTCGGCCGCGCGCGAATCGCATCGAGCAGCGCATCCCGCGAGAGCGTCTGCGCCCGCACCCCAATCAGGCGATCAATCACATCCCCCACGCGCAACGCGCTGCGCGCCGCCGGCGTGTTCGACCCGATCGCGACAACCTGCGCGCGCTCCAGCTGGTCCACCCCAATGCCGATGAAGCCGCGCGCAACGTCGATCCGGGGCGTGACCGTGACCGTGTTGGTATGCATGCCGCGCAGATACGTGAGCGGCAGCGGTTGGCCGATGCTGGCGAGCGCGCTATGCTTCCATTGCTGCCATGAATAAAGCGGGACGCCATTCGCGGTCAGCATCCGGTCGCCCGGCCGCAGGCCGGCCTGAGCCGCTGGTGAGGCGGGCAAGATCCGCCCGATGGTGGTGGCATCCAGCGTCAACGGTTGCTGCTCACCAGTGACCAGCAAGACAAACACCACGGGCACGGCGAACAACAAGTTCATCAACGGACCGGCCACGATAATCGCCATGCGCGTCAGCACCGGCTTCTTGTCAAAACGCCGCGCGGCCGGCACTTGGGCATAGCGTTCGGCCGCTTCGCGCTCGACATCTTCGGCCGTGTCGCTCTGGCCGGCCATGCGCACGTAACCGCCCAAGGGAATCGCCGAGAGACGGTATTCGGTTTCGCCAATGGTGATGCCGATCAGGCGCGGCCCAAAGCCCAACGAAAAACAGTCCACGTACACACCCGCCCATTTTGCTACCAAGAAATGACCGAGCTCATGCACAAAGACAATCACGCCTAACACGGCCAGAAAAATCAAAAGGGATAGTATCATCAGGTTGGGTGCGGGTTTTGGTTTGCAGTGTGCGGAGTGGCACAGACGGTTGCGGCGGCGACGCCGCGCGCCCATGCATCGGCGGCGAGAATATCCTCCAACGTCGGCGCACTGACGACGGTATGCGCCGACAGCGTTTTTTCGATCGTGCAGGGAATGTCGAGAAAGGCGATTTCATCGCGCAGGAAGCGTTGCACGGCGACTTCATTGGCGGCGTTCAACACGGCCGGCGCGGTGCCGCCGCGCTGGAGCGCCGCATAGGCCAAGCCCAGGCAGGGGAAGACCGCGTGATTCGGTTCGAAAAAGGTCAATTCGCGCAGCTGCACCAGATCCAGCCGCGGCACACGCAAGGGGTGGCGTGCGGGGTAGCTCAAGGCATATAAGATCGGCGTGCGCATGTCCGGCGAGGACAACTGCGCCACCATGCTGCCGTCGCAAAATTCGACCAGCGAATGCACCACCGATTGCGGATGAATCACCACCGCGATGCGCGCGGCCGGGATGTCAAACAACCAGCGCGCTTCGATGACTTCGAGCCCCTTGTTCATCATGGTGGCGGAGTCAATCGAGACTTTGCTGCCCATCCGCCAGGTGGGATGGGCCAGCGCCTCGCGCGCGCTGACGCCGCCCAATTCGGCACGGGTGCGGGTGCGGAACGGCCCGCCCGAGGCGGTCAGGATCAAGCGCTCGACATTGCCGCAGCCCTGGGTGCCGGCGGCTTGCATGCATTGGAAGATGGCGGAATGTTCGCTGTCGACCGGCAGGATTTCGGCATGATGCCGGCGGGCTTCCTCGAGCACCAGCGCGCCGGCGGCAACCAGCACTTCTTTGGTGGCGAGCGCCAGGCGTTTTCCTGCCCGCACGGCGGCCAGGGCCGGGGCGAGCCCGGCCACGCCGCTAACTGATACTAAAACAGTATCAGTATCGTCCGCACCGGCCATGGCGGCCACGGCGGCCGGGCCGACTTGCAGCGCGCGGCCCGGCAGCGCCGCGCGCAGGGTCGCCGCCGCGGCCGGGTCGATGATGCCAATCGCGCGCGGCGCAAACTCACGCACTTGCTCGAGCAGCACCGCCGCATTGCTGTGGGCGGCCAGCGCGACCACGGTGTAACGTGCGCGGTGTTGGCGCACGACATCCAACGCATTGCGCCCGATCGAGCCGGTGCTGCCGATGATGGCCAGACGGATGGGCGCGTCGCTCACCGTGTTGCCTCAGGGTGCGGTGCGTTCACGGTGCCGCCAGAACGCTTGCGACGAAGTGCTGCACGGCGTCTTTCATCCGTGCGCCCTTGGCAGCCGTGTCGCTCTCGAAGTAGCAGCGCAGAATGGGTTCGGTGCCGGACGGGCGGATCAACACCCATTCGGCATCATTGAAACGGAACTTGAAGCCGTCGCTACCGTTGAACGAGACGACGGCGCGCTCGAGGAAGCGATCCTTCGGCGCGGCGGCGAGGGTGTCGAGCAGGCGCTGCTTGCCGGCGTGGGTGAGCGTCAGGTCAACGCGGTCGGTCCAGAGCGGGCCGATGGCGGCGGCAATATCGGCCCAGATCTGCGTCAGACTCTTGCGTTCATGCGCGACCAATTCAGCCATCATGGTGCAGGCCAGAATCCCGTCTTTTTCGGGAAGATGCCCGCCGATCGAAAGCCCGCCGCTTTCTTCGCCGCCGACCAACACATTGCCGGCATCAATCAGCGGGCCGATGTATTTGAAGCCGACCGGCACCTCGACCACCTCCACGCCCAGATAGGCCGCCATGCGATCCAAGTAGCCGGTCGTGGCGACGGTGCGCACGATCCGCCCGCGCTTGCCGCGATTGCGGAACAGATGCCAGGCGGTCAAACACAGCACTTGGTTGGCGTGATAGAACACGCCGCCGCGATCCACGATGCCAAAACGATCGGCGTCGCCATCGGTGCTGAGCCCCAGGTCAAGCGCATCGTCCTTGACCCGTTGCACCAGCTCCTCGAGATTCTCGGGTGCGGGCTCGGGCCGGCGCCCGCCGAACAGGGGATTGATCCAGTCATGCAAGGCGGTCACGTCCGCCCCGGCGCGCCGCAAATACTCGTCCAGATAACCGCGGCCGGTGCCGTACAGCACATCGCAGGCAACCCGCAAGCGCGCCGCGCGAATCGTTGGCAGATCAATGAACTTGTCCAGTTCGGTGAAATACGCCGCCCGTGGGTCAATCGTCGCGATCTGCCCGCTGCGGCCGACCGGCGGGACGGGCACATCCAGCAACGCCTCGATGGCCGTGGTCGTGCGCGTGTCGGCCGGCGCGCCAGTGTGCGGGTTGAACTTGAGGCCTTGATACTCGGGCGGATTGTGACTGGCGGTAAAATTGATGCCGCCGGCCAGGCCGCGACTGCGGATCACAAACGCAATCACCGGCGTCGGGCAATCGCGCGCGGTGACCAGCACATCGAGGCCATGCGCGCTGAGACGCGCGGCCGCAAACTGGCGGAGTTGATCAGAGAGAAAGCGGGTGTCGCTGCCGATCACCACCGCCCGGTCCGCCAGCTTTTCGCGGCGAAGGAACAGGGTGATCGCGTCCAGGGCGCGCGCGACATTGGCGAACGTGAATTCGTCGCTGAGAATGGCGCGCCAGCCGGAGGTGCCAAAATGAATGGGTGTCATGCGTGCTGGTTCATGGTTCGTTGGACATGGTTGCCAGCAGATTTGTGTAGGCCACCGAGGCACGGAACGGGCCCAACAAGGGGTGCCGCGCGGTGTACGCCAGCAACGTACGATCACGTCGGGCGGCATCGGCAAACGCGACGGCGGCGGCGGCAAACAATTCGCGCCGGGCCAGCATCAGGCCATAATTGAAATAGGCGACGGGGTAGCGCGATTCCTGCAAGGTTGCTTCGCGGAACAAATATTCGGCGCCGTCAAAATCGTTGACGTCCAAGCGTAGCATGCCGAGACTATCGAAGACCACGGCCGTGTCGTCGGGCGACAAGGTGGTGAAGGCGCGCGCGGCCAAGGCGGCGCGATAGGCTTGCTCGGCCTCGGCCGTGCGCGGCGGGCGTTGGTGATTATAGACATGGCCGCGATAGGCCTGCGCGCGGGCATATTCGGGGTACGCTTCGGTCAGCGCCTCCAGAATTGTCGCCGCGCCCGCAAAATCATTGCTGCGATAGGCCGCGATGGCTTGGTCGAGCAGCGGCCCGACTTGCTGGTCGAGCGCCTCGGTGAACGTCAGCTTGGCCTCGCTGCTATTGTTCATCAGCAGCCCGCGCCGGAACGCGCGCCGGGCGGTGTGGGGCTTGGCGGCCGCGAAATACGCCATGCCGAGATCGAACCAAGCCAGGGCATTGGTCGGATTTGCCTTGGTGGCCTGCGACAAATAGGACGCGGCCAGCGCCGCATCGCCGTCGCGCAAGTAGGCATAACCAAGATTGCGCAAGGCCAGGGCGTGCGTCGAATGAAACGAGACCGCCGTTTCGTAAGCCCGAATCGCCTCCGGCAGGCGCTCCTGCAGCAGGCGCACGTTGCCGAGGCAGACGTACCCGTCCGCGTCTTTCGGGAACCGCGCCAGCAGATTGGTGTAGACCGCCGCCGCTTTGTCGAGCGCGCCGATTTTCTGATACAGCGCGCCGAGCGTGAACATCACCGCCTTCGAGCGCGGCGCCTGGGCCAGCGCCTCCTCGAAGTGCTGGGCGGCGCGCTCGAAATCGCGCATCTCGGCGACAAACTGCCCGAGGTCGACGTGCGCCTGCGCCGACTGCAGGGCTGGGCTGGGCGCGGCCGCGTGGCTGTGCCCCAGCGCGAGCAGCAGCCAACCCGCCGCGCAGACGACGGCGCGGGTCAACCGCAAACGGCAGGATTGGTGGTCAGTCAGCGGGTGCATAAATGTTCATTTACCAAGCGTAGCATCAGAAAGAAAGTATAGCAATTCCGGCGCGCTTTTGCTATACTAACTTTGTTCGGCACTGTTTTACGGTGCCGGTCTGCCTTTATTCGACGACACACGGGGAGAAAGTATGCGTGCGATGCTGATGAGTGTGCTAGTGTGCTGTGCGAGCGGCTATGCGACGCTCTACCAAGTCGGGGCCGGGCTGCAGTTCAATTCAGTCTCGAGCGCGGTGGAATTTGCCAGCAGTGGCGACGAAGTCGAGGTCTACCCCGGCACGTACTACGGGCCAGTCTATTTCCGCGGCAAGAATCTCAATGTCCACAGTTTTGACCCGAACTCGGCCAGCTATGTCGCCTCGGTCGTCTTGCGCTGCGGAAAACCATATGATGAAGTGGTTATCTTCGATGGCACGGAAGGGCCGGAATGCCGCTTGAATGGCTTTGCCCTGACCGGCAGCAACGCCTGGTGGGGCATCTGGGGCAGAGGCACGCGCGCCACCATCGCCAACAACCTCCTCTACAATTTCGTCGGGCCGTCGGAATCGCCAACCATGATCGCCAGTGCGATTGATGCCTGCGATGGCGAGCTGGTCAGCAATACCATCCGCAATTGCCGCTATGGCATTGTGTACTGCAGCGGGACGATCCAGAACAATCACGTGTATGACAACAGCATGAGTGGCCTCTATGGCTGCGGCGGCACCTTGCGCAACAATGTCATTTACAGCAACCAGAAGGGGCTGGACAACTGCACGTATGGCGCCGTTGAAAGCTGCACGATCCGCAACAACAGCTCGGTTGGCATCGCCGGTGCCATCGCGAGTATCAGCAACTCGATCGTCGCGTTCAATGGCACACCGGGCGCGGCGCAGATGCCCGACATCGGGGTGCTACCGGTGTATTGTTGCACGGATGACCCGCGCTTCGACACCGCCGAATATCTGGCGTTGGGCACGCTCTGCACCAATCCGCTCTTTGTCGGCGCGGCGGGTGGCGCGTATCAACTCACGGTGCAATCGCCCTGCATCAATGCCGGTCAGAATCAGGAGTGGATGACGAATGCGGTGGACATTGACTGTCATGCGCGGATCTTATATGAGACGGTTGACATGGGCGCGTATGAATATGCCGATTCGCTGCCGATGCCGCCGGCGCCGACGGGTGTCTCGGCCAGCAAAGGCATAGCCCCGGACGCCATCGTCGTGGGCTGGAACGCGCTGGACGCGGCCGACCTGTACGCCGTCTACCGCACCACCAATGCCGACCCCGCGCAGGCCGAGCAGCTCACGGCCGACAACACCGTGCCATGCTTCACCGACACCGTTGCGCTGGCGCAGAGCACGCGCTATTACTATTGGGTCAAAGGCCACAACCGCTATGGTTGGGGCACCTTGGGTGGCGGCGATTATGGCTATGCCGGTCTGCCACCCCTGCCGGATGTGCCGGCCAGCATCAGCGCCAGCGACGGCACCTACACCAACAAAATCATTGTCACCTGGAGCAGCGCGCGGGATGCGCAGTGGTACGCGCTCGCGCGGCTGGCGTCGCCGACCAACGGTGCGCCGGTCGAACTGCTGCAGACGCCGTCAAATGCATTTGTCGACATGGCGGTTACCCTGGGCACGCGCTACTATTACTGGGTGCGCGCGGGCAACACCAGCGGTTGGAGCGCCTACAGCCTGCCGGATAGCGGCTACGTGTTGCCGATGCAGCCCGTGGCCGCCGCCACGTGGGTGTTCAAGCCCGGCAAGACCAGTGACAAACTCAAAGGCAAGGAGCTTACCCCGCTCCTCGGCCCGTATTTCAGAAATGGGTATAACCTGGTCGTCAAAGATGCAGCGACCCTGCAAACCATCTGCGGACCCTACACCATGACCAGCAACAAAAACAAAACGGTCTGGAAGTACAAGCTGAAAAAAGTCGCCACCGTGAATTACACCGAGAAGTACAACAAGAAAAAAGCGATCTACAAGACTCAACTGCTGCTGACCACCTGGGTGCACATGCCCGCGGCGTACATTGTCGCGCTGGTGCCGGCGCAGTTGCCGTCGGCGGCCGCGCCCGCGGTCGAGATTTTGCTGGTGCCGACGGGACGCCGGACGCGGGCCGGCGGGCAGATTATGCAAGAGTACTTCCGCTGATAGTCTTTCGCGGCGAAAGAATTTTGGAGTGTAGCACCACGTTGCACAAGTCCGCGGTGATTTCTTTGGCCGCGAGATTCTCATCAACCCTTAATTCTTTCGCCGCGAAAGAATTACACACGTTGCGTTTTCGCGCATCATTTGCTACACTATCTTGCGTTTTGATAGTGCTGGTTTTGGTTTGATTCCGCGATGCTATGACCGAGATACCTGACAACCTTATGCCGATGCCGGATGCGCGCGCGCCGCAGCGTGAGCTGTTTCGCGAGATCGCGCCACAGCTCGATTTGTTTCGCGACATCGCGCCGCAAGCCCCGTTTATCGGGATTGTGCCGGCCGAGCAGTATGCCTGGCTGGGCTCCGATCGGCGTGCCGTGTATGCCACGATTTTGTATTTTCTCTATCTGCGGCGCAAGGCGCATGAGATCGAGAAGTACCACAATGACATTTACGACGCGGTCCAGCCGACGGTCGAGGAACAGACCAGCGCGGATTACACCCTGGCCATGTTTCGCACCGACATGGATCAACTGGTCGCCTGGGGCAATCTCGAGCGCCGGCTCGAACCCTATCGCCTGCAGCGCATTTCAGATCGACGCCTGCAGAAATTTCTCTATCGCGTGGCGGACCACACGCGCGTGCTGCTCGACAGCCTGGTCAGCCTGCGGGCGCCGCGGCAGTTCGAACGCGTCTTGTTGGATCAAGATCATCTGCTGGACATCGAGGAACAGCTGGAACGTGCCGAGCACGTGCGTGAGAAGCACGCCAGTCTCGACGAAGATCAGCTCCGGCGGCTGGCGCGCTGCTTTGTCGAGATTGACGGCAAGTGCCGCCTGATCGCCACCGAAATCACCGAGTTTGGCGCGCGCATTGCAGCCTTCAACACGGCCCCGTTCCAATACGAGACGCTGCCCGAAATCATTGACTGGCTGGATCGCTACGTCGATCAATATTTGGAGCGGGTGGCGAAGCTGGGGCCGGAGGTGCATCGGCGTCTGCGCAGTTGGGGCGACGGCGATGCGCGCCGCCTGCTCGAGACGGCGCAGCAAGCCACCCGTGAACATCTGCTGGCCAATCCGCTGGTCGGGCCGTGGGCCGATCAGTTACGCACGGCCGAGGAATTGCTGACCGAGCTGATCCCGTTTTTTGCGCCGGAAGGCCTGTTCGCTGAACTATGCCAGCGGGTCAACGAGCATGTCCGCGCACTGGTGCGCAAGATTCGCCAGTACCTCGAAGACATCCGCCGGCGCAACATTCGCATGCAGGCCTTGCGCACCCGCACGCGCGAGGTGATGCGCATGCCGGCAACGGCCGCGCTGGCGCAGGTCTCCGTCTGGCTGAACGACTTGATCGGCAGCGCGCATCTGCGCAACGACACGGGCGGCGGCACGCCCTCGCGCCGCGCCGCGCCACCACGCCCGACTTACTGGCGCAGACGCGTCGCGCGCCCGCCCTTCCTCGGCAGCATCTTGGCCCCAAAAACCGGCTCGCTCGACCGCACCCGCGAACTCGAGCGCGCGCGCCTGCTGCGCCTCGGCCGCTTCATTCACACCAGCGTGTTGGCCGAGGCGCGCGCCACCCGCGCCGCCCAAGCCCGCCTCGTCGCGCCGGCCGATGTGCGCCACTATCTCGACGCCGTCAAGGCGTATGCCCTCGGCCGCAAGCGCAACCGCGACCAGTTGTCCTATCGCATTATGCCGCCGCCCTGCACCGCCGACCCGGCCCGCTTCCACGGCGAAAAATGGGACTTTAGCAGCCCTGATTATTTCTTTGAACGTTCACCCGAATCGGCCTGACCGCGCCGCCCCTGCCTGCTTATGGAACCTCGCGACCACTTTGTTGAAGGTGCTGACCGCTCGCTCGACCAGCTCAACGTGCATTACGTCCGCGCCCTGTTGAATATCCTGACCGAAGCGCCCTTCTTTTACCGCACCGATGACCCGGACTTGTTCGACTATTTGCGCGGCCATCACGACGACCTGCAGCAATTCTTTGCCCACTATTTCGGCTGGGAACTATACACCGACCGGCGCGTCGCGCGCCTGATCAAGCCGCATGAATGCAACCCCGCCCTGCGCCCCAGCCAGCGCGACATGTTTGACCTCACCCGCCGCGACGAGTGCACCGTCTTCTTGCTGCTGGTCGAGTTCTACGAAAAATTGCTGCGCGACTTGAATGTCAGTTATGATGACGAGGGCGCCGTCCGCTTCCTGCTGGCCGACTTCGTGCAATACTGCCTCGACCGCTTCAAGGAAGAGCTGGGCGCGCTCAGCCCCCACGATCGGGTCGTCCTGGAAGCCTGCCGCACGCTCTTTCCGAAGCTGATCAAATATCGCTTTCTGGAGCAGGTCGAAAAAGAAGACGCCGCCGGCGATGAGCAATTGCCGGCCGGCATGCGCGAACATGTCATGTATGAATTCCTGCCCGGCAGCCACTGCTACCGGCCCGATATCTTGATTTTCAAGGAAGTCATCAAACTCTATACCGAGACGCCGCCCGAGACTGACGACGACGATGCGCTCGGCTCCGCCCCTTCAACCGAACTCTAGACCTCCGCGCGTATTTTCCATGGCTACCGACGACAAAGCTCTCGACCACTTCAGCGGCTACCTGCTGCGCACCCTGCGCCTGATCAATTTTCACAACTTCGTTGACGAGACGATTGCCATGCAGGGCAGCTTGTTCCTGATGGGCAACAACGGCACCGGCAAGACGACGATCATTGATGCCATTCAACTGGTGCTGACCGGCGGCCAGCAGTTGACCTACAACGCGGCCACCGTGATGGGCGCGCGGGCCGAGTCCGGCCGCACGCTCGCGGGCGTGATCCTGCGCCATGATTTCGAGTCCGGCAAGATCGGGCGCGAGAGCGGCGCGATCGGCTATGCCGTCCTTGAATTGCAGCATGTCAAAACGCAGCAAACGCTGACGCTCGGCGTCGGCGCGTTTGTCCAAGGCCTCGATCAGCGCCCGGAACTGTGGGGCTTTGTCGTCGATGATGCCCTGGCCGAAATTCCGCTGACGGTGCGCGCCGCGGCCACCGACGCCGCCGCGCACTATCGCCCGGTCGATAAACGTGAATTGATCGAGCTAGTCGGCAAAGCGCATGTCTACGACATCGGCCGCTATCGCACCCAAGTTGGCAATCGCCTGTTTGGCGGGCGCGAGAACTTCGAACGCTTCGCCGATCTGCTTAAGGCCAGCAAATCCTACAAGGAACTGGTGGTCAAAGCGCGCGATTTTGAAGGGCTGTTCGCCCTGCTGCTGCCCGCGCCGGATCATCAGGTGTTTCAAGACATCGAGACAACCTTGCAGAGTCTCGAGAAAATCGAGGTGGACCTCAAGGCCCTCCACCAGGAAAAAGATTTGCTCGAAGAAGCCATGGCGGTCCTCGACCGTGTCGCCTGCGCGCGCGAGGCCATCGAACGCTACAAATACATTCAGATCCGCTTCAGTTTCGAAAATGTCGACCGCGAGGCAACCCAGATTCAGCGTGCCATCCACCGCAACGAGGAAGCTATCGCCGAGTCGCGCACGCGCCTCGAAACCGTCCTGCCGCAGGTCGAGCGCACGCGCGCCGTGCTCAATGAGCTGCGCATTGGCGAACCCGCCCGCCTGCTCGAGGAAATGGAGCGGCTCGAGCTCGAGCGCCGCCGCGCCCAGCAGGAGCTGACCACGCGCACGGCCGAGATCGAGGCCGAAACCAGCAAGGAGAAAACCCTGGCGCGCGATGCCAAACGCGCCCGCGCTGACTTTGACGAGGCGCTCCAGGAAATGCTCAAGGCCTTGGACCGCATTACCTGGCCGGCTAGTGTCCCGGCCAGTATGCTGACGGCGGCCGACGGCGCCTTGGCCGCGCTGAAAGAAAGCTGCCGCGCGGTTTCGCTGGATGCCGCGCTGAACACGAATGAGCTGCGCCGCCTGCAGAATGTGGTGTTGCGCGAGCTGGATGCCGTGCGCGCGCGGCTGCGCGAGCAGCAACAACCGCTGCTGCTGCGCAAGGCCGAGTTCGCGCGCGCCACCACCGCGCTTGAAGCCGAAACGATCGGCGCCGGCCACGCCGTCGAGTTCCTGCCCAGTGTGCCGGGCTATGCCGATTTTGCCGCCGAACTCGACTCGAAAAACATCGAATGGTCGCCGCTCTATCGCTTGATTGACACGCGCGAAAATGCCCCGGCCGGATTTGCCGACGTGCTCGAAGCGTGCCTGGGCGAGGCCTTTCTCGGCGCCGTCTTTGTCGCGCCCGAACAGCTCGAGGCGGTGGTCGCGATTGCCTGCGCGCGCTACCCCTGCATCACGATTGCGGACACGGCCGCGCTCGAGAAACTGGCGCCGTCCGCGCCGGCGAAGAATTCGATCTGTGCCCTGTTGGATGCCGGTGGCAACGAACGCGTCAGCCGCTTTCTTGAGGCAAATGTGGGCGCCGTCACGCTGGCCGATGTGGCCGGCAACGCGCGCGGCGAGCAGTGGCTTGCACTGGATGGCGTGGCCTACACCGGGCGCGCGTATCGCAAGTTGGCGTTGCCGACGCGCGGACTGTTGGGCAGCACGCGCCGGCATGCCGCCATCGCCGTGCAACTCAACGAGCGGCGCGCACGCCTGGCCGAACTTGGCACACAATCGCAGGATGTCACGGCCCACCTGGCGGGCTTGCACGACGCAGAGCAAGCGTTCAGCGCCGTGCGCGGCGCGATCGAGGAACGCGTGTTGCCGTGGCTGCTGGCCCACCGTCTGCAGCAGCATCAGAACGCCGCGCAGCAAACGCAGGAAATCAAGGAACGCATCACCCGCGTGAAAGCCGCCGCGGCGCGCATCACCAAGTTGTGCGAGCAATTAACCCAGCAGATCGAGTCCATTCGCGCGAACAAAAGCGCGCAGACGACCGGCGACATCAGCAAGCAGATTGACACCCTCAAAAAACAACTGCGCGAGCTCGAGCGCGAGCGCGATCAACATCAAGAGCTGATTGCGCGGCATACCGAGCGGCTCGATGTTGCGCGCCGCCAGGTGCAGGAACTCGACGGACGCCGGGGGCAATTGCAGGAACAGCTCGCCGCGCAGCGTGCCGCGTTGCAGGCCAAAGTCGCGCCGCAGCACAAAGAAGACCTGAATCATTACGTGGATGTCGTCTGCGATGGGCGCGGCTTGCGGCCCGCGCAGCTCAATGAGCTGGTGCGCGAGCAGGAGCGCGCGATCAACCGCGAGATCGGCAGCTTGGTCGGCCTTGAAGACAAAACCCACCAAGGGCGCGGCGGCTTGCTCCATCACGAACTGCTCTGGGCGAAATATGCGTTCGTCTACAATGAAGTTCGGAATGAACTGCGCGACCAGAACAACGAGATGGCGGCGGCCTTGTTGGATCGCCTGGTCACGGAAGTCGAGAAACTCGAAAGCGCGGTCAGCGAGCGCCGCAGAAAACTTCTTGAGAAAACCATTCTGGGCGACCTCTCGAATCAATACACGCGCGATTTGTACCGCTTGCGCGAAAGCTTGAACGCGGTCAATTTGATGCTGGAAGGCCTGACCTTCGGCCGTGCCCAATACAAATTCACCCAAAAAATCAAACCAGAATACCGGCAGGTCTACGGCATTGTCCGGCGCGCCGGCGCGATCGATCCGGAATCGCAACACCAACTGAAAATTTTCTTCGAGTCGCGCCTCGAACAACTGCGCTTGCAGCCCGATGGCACCTTGCCGAAATTCCTGGACTACCGCCATTGGTTCGATTATCAACTGCATGTCAAAACCGTCGGCGCTGAAAACGGCATCGAATTGACCAATGACATTCGCCGGCTGGGTTCGGGCGGCGAACAGGCCGTGCCGAACTACCTGTTGATTATGGCGATGGGCGCGCTGCTCTTCAACCAGATCGGCTCGAAAGTGCGCACGCTCCTGTTTGACGAGGCCTTCTACGGCATTGACTCTGCGCGCCGCGACGAGCTGCTGCGCTTTGCCTCGCGGCTCGGCATTGCCCTGGTCGTCGCCACGCCCGAAATGGACGGCGTCACCGAGGCCATGCGCAGCTCGACCACCCTGCTGCTCGAAAAAAATGACCAAAACGAAGTGTTCATCGGCAACTTTGCCTGGGAATCCAAAGACGGCGTTCAACTGGATATTTTCACGCAGAAAGCCGGCACCGACGCCTTCACCGTCACCACCGCCTCGTGACGTCTCTGCACCCTGATGACTATCCAATGCTATAAAAATGAATTGCCACAATTCATTTTGTACAAAATGGTTTTTCAGCAAAATCACTTTTCTCTGAACCCTGAATCCCGCCGCTGGCGGGATCCACGCCGCTGGCGGGACTAGCCAAGCCAGCTCCAAGCAGCCCTGAACCCTGCACCCCTACCACCATGACTCCTCTTGTCGGCATAGTGTTTGGCAGCGCATCGGACGAACCGGTCATGCAAGAAAGCGCGGCCGTGCTCGACCAGTTCGGCATCGCCTATGAGATGCAGGTCATGTCGGCGCATCGCACGCCGGCGAAGGTTGCGGCGTATGCCCGCGAGGCGGCGGCGCGCGGGCTGCAAGTGTTGATTGCCGGCGCGGGCCTGGCGGCCCACTTGGCCGGCGCGCTGGCGGCCCACACGATTTTGCCGGTGATTGGCGTGCCGATCGATGCCGGAACGCTGGGCGGCTTGGATGCCTTGCTGGCGACCGTGCAGATGCCGACCGGTGTGCCGGTCGCGACGGTGGCGATTGGCAAGCCCGGCGCAAAAAACGCCGCCTGGCTGGCCCTCCAGATTCTGGCACTGCACGACCCGGCCCTGGCCGACAAGCTGCGCAGCAAGAAAACGGAGTGACAGGCTGGCTCCCTTCTTCTTGCTGAGAAAAACCATTTGCGGCAAATGGTTTTGTGGAGCCGCTTTCAGCGGCTATTGCCGCTCAGCGCCTGCCGCTCAGCGCCTGCCGCTCAGCTCAGGTACAGGTACTTCGACGGGAATTCCGGATCACTGGTCAAGCGCACGCCCAATTTGCGCAGACCGGCGGCGTCGCCGGGCGTCGGCATGTGCGTCAAATGCACTTCGCATTCCGCCAGTTCCTTGAGTTTTTCGATGGCCGTTGCGGCGGCGGGATTCATCGTGGCGCTGATGCTGAGCGCGATCAACGTTTCTTCGACATCCAGGCTCACCATCTTGCCCTTGAGCACGTCCTTCTTAAAATGATTGAGCGAGCGCGTGACATCGGGCGGCAGCAGATGAAGGCGGTCGGGAAGGTCGGCGAGCACCTTGACCGCATTGAGCACCAAACTGGCGGCGGCGTGCAGCAGCGGTGAATTCTTGCCGGTGACGATGCGCCCATCTTTCAACGCGATGGCGGCGCCGCAGTACACGCCGTCATTGCCTTTGCCGGCTGCCTGCGCGGCGCGGGCGGCATTGTGCGCCGGCTGCACCACGCTGCGGTCCTCGACCTTCAAAGTGAGATTGTCCAGCAGTAGTTCGATCCGCTCGACCGTGTCCTTTTCAACCAAGCCCATGGCATATTCGCAGGCATAGATGAAATAGCGCCGGATGATTTCCTGCGCGGCGGCCCGTCGGCAGACGCCGTCGTCCACAATGCCGTAGCCGGCGCGGTTGACGCCCATGTCGGTCGGCGATTTGTAGAACGAGGGCTGGCCGCTGATGCGCTCGATGATCCGCTTCAGCAGGGGAAATGCCTCAATATCGCGATTGTAATTGACGGCCACGGTCTGGTACGCGTCAAGGTGAAAATGGTCAATCAGGTTGACATCCTTGAGTTCGGCGGTAGCGGCCTCGTAGGCCACGTTCACTTCGTGCTTGAGCGGCAGATTCCAGATAGGGAAGGTCTCAAATTTGGCATAATTGGCGCTGATGCCGCGCCGGTGCTCGTGGTAGAGCTGGGCGAGACACGTCGCCAGTTTGCCGCTGCCCGGGCCGGGGCCGGAAACAACCACGATCGGGTTCTCAGTTTCGATGTACGGGTTCGCGCCGTAGCCTTGCTCACTGACGATCATGTCCACGTCGGTCGGATAGCCCTTGGTGAAGCCGTGGGTGTAGACCCGCAGGCCACGCCGCTCGAGCTTGCTCTTGAACGCGGTGGCAGCCGGCTGGCCGTCGTAGCGGGTGATCACGACCGCGCGTACGGTGACACCCCATTCACGTAATTCGTCGATGGTTTTGAGCGCGTCAATGTCGTAGGGGATGCCGAAATCAGCGCGCATCTTTTTCTTCTCGATGTCGCCGGCGAAGATGCAGAGGACGACCTCGGCCTTGTCCTTGAGCTGCTGCAACAGGTGCATCTTGACGTTCGGATCGAAGCCGGGCAGCACCCGCGAGGCGTGGTAGTCGAACAGCAGTTTGCCACCAAATTCGAGATAAAGTTTGCTGTTGAAGCCTTTGACGCGGTCGACAATGGCGGCGGTCTGCTCGCGCAGATAGAGGGCGTTGTCAAAGCCAATGTGGGCGGGCATGTTGGTCTCACCGTTGGTTCGTAATTCGCAGTGCACCTGCGCGGAAAATCCTGTTTGGAAAACATGGTAACAAAACAGCCCGTACCCTGCAAGCGGCAAGCGGCGGCAAACAACCGTTTTCGCTACAATACGACATGGAGAATGGCCAATGACATTGTTGCAGTTGGTGGCGACGTGCAGCAGCGTGGCGCGCGCGCCGTTCCTGCTGCTGGCCTTGAGTTGCGCGGGGTTGGGCGTGGCCATCGCGTACTGCAAGACCGGCAGCGTGGCGCTGGCAGACACGCTGCTGGTACTGTTCGGCGCGGTCTGCGCGCATGGCGGCGTGAATGTCTTGAATGAATATTTCGATTTTCGCAGCGGCCTGGATGCGCTCACCACGCGTACGCCGTTCAGTGGCGGGAGCGGCACGTTGCCGCGCCAGCCGCAACGTGCACATCTGGCGCTGGCGCTCAGCATCGCCTTGTGTCTGGTGACGTGCGGCATCGGCCTGTACTTTGTGGTGACCCGCGGCCTGGGCTTGTTGCCGGTCGGCCTGGCGGGCATGGCGCTGGTGTTGCTGTACACCCCGTGGTTGGTGCGCCGGCCGCGCCTGTGCACGCTTGCGCCGGGGCTCGGTTTCGGGCCGATCATGGTGTGCGGCAGTGAATTCGCGTTGTCGGGCAGCTATTCGTGGCTGGGCTTGCTGGCCGCGCTGCCGGTGTTTTTCCTGACGAACAATCTGTTGCTGTTAAACCAGATTCCCGACCTGGACGCGGATCGCCGCGTGGGGCGCGGCACGCTGCCGATTGTGCGGGGTGTCGCGGCCAGCATGCGCACGTGGTGGCTGGCGTGGGCACTGGCCTATGCCGCCATACCGGTGGGGATTGGTGCGGGCCTGCCGCAGGGCGTGGCGCTGGCGCTGCTGCCGGCGCCGCTGGCGCTGGTGGTCATGTGGGAGACGCGCCAGATCATCGCGCAGACCCAGGTCAGCACGCGCGCACTGGCGGCAAATGCAGCCATGGCCGTGCTGACACCAGCGCTATTGGCGCTCGGACTGCTCCTCCAATAGTGTTGTTCGTTGCGTGCGTTACTGCACGTCAATCACCAGGCGCGCGGTGCCCAACTGGCCGGCCACCACATTCAGCATGTACTTGCCGGGTGCCAACGGTTTCTTGTCGAGGGTATCACTCAATTTCGCCGAGGTCGTCTTTTGCATCACAATGATGGCCGGTTGCGCAGCGCTGTCGACCGTGCCGCTGACATCGCAGGGGAACGCGTTGATGATGACCGAATCCACACTGGCGGCGACGCTGATGACGGCATCGGGCGCGACCGGCCCGGCCAAAGTGCCAAACTGATCCAGCGGCGGCAAGACGCAGGCGGATTGTCCGCCGATAGTGACGCCAAACGGCAGGATGTCTGCTGCCGCTGTTTGTGTGGCGGGCGCGGCGCTGGTGTTGGCGGCGCCGGTTGTGCTGGTCGTGTCCGCCGTGCTGGAAAACCAACCGGTGACGTCGCGCCAGCAGGAAGACAACAACAGCAGCACAGTACACATGAGCATGACATGCCAGATTGGTCTGCGCTTCATTGCAAACTCCGTTGAGGTTAGCGGCCGAAAAGCCGCAATATCAAATTATAGCAAGACTGCGCCGGCGCGGCAAGAACGCGGGCCATGCCGCTATGTGGACTTCGGTCGGAGCTCTTTTACTAATGAAAGCGCTTTCTACTTTGCAGCGTCCTTGTAGCCGCCCGCGGTGAGGGCGGTTTCTGCAGCCGCGGTCATCCGCGCCGTTGGCGGGACTCCAAGCAGGCGCCCGCGGCCACAATTGGCATGACACCAAGCAAGCGCATTCATTAGTAAGAGAAAAACGAATGCACCACGCATTCGTTTTGTGCAAAACGGTTTGATGCAAACCGTTTTTCTCATATAGGTGCAGCCAGATACGCCGCGGTCAGCGCACCTGCGGGCGCGCGCTGGCCAGCAGGCACGCCAGATCAATCGTCGCAAAATCGGTGAGCGTGGCGGGTGCGTTCGGCAGCAACTCCGGTGTGCCGACCCCGACGCAGTGCATGCCGGCGCTCAAGGCTGCGGCAACACCCGACTCGGCATCCTCGAAGACCACGCAGAAAAACGGGGCGACCGCCAGGCCGGCCGCGCCGCGCAAGAAAATCTCCGGATGCGGTTTCGCGCGCTGAATGTCGTGGCCCGTGACTACCGTGCGGAAATAGTTGGCCAGCCGCAACGCGTCGAGCACCGCGCCGGCATTCTTGCTCGACGAGCACAAACCGAGCGGCACGTCGCGCTGCGCCAGCGCGTCCAGAAAACCCAGCACGCCCGGACAGACATCGGCGGTGGTGATGCTCGCGAGCAGGTCCTTGTAATACTCGTTCTTGACATTGGCCAGGCGTTCTTTTTCGGCGGCCGGCAGCGCAAGCTTGTTGTGATCCAAAATGACCTGCAACGAGGCCAGCCGCGGGATGCCGCGACACAGATGATTGACCTGCTCGTCGAAGGCCCAGCCCTGTTCATCGGCCAGGCGCTTCCAGCCGAGATAATGATATTTGTCGGTGAAAACGACGACGCCGTCGAGATCAAACAAGGCAGCGCGAATAAGTTGGCGCATCAATATAACTCCCCGGTTAACATTACATAGAGCAGTAATTTGCGCAGTAGTATATCAATAATGGGCTGAAGACGCTATAATTATGCCGATGCCTGCGTAACCACAAACTATTTTGCACCACGATGATAACGGCCTGGAATGATCTTGGCACCTGCCGGCGCACGCCGTGCTTTGAAAATCTGCTGGCCGTCTTGCGGCGCGCCGTGCCGCCACGACCCGTGCTGTACGAACTGTTTATGAATGACGTTGTCTATAAGTTCGCCGCGGGTGTGAGCGCGGACATGAGCACGCCACGCGCGCGGGCCATCTCAATCATCCGCGCCTTCGCCGCCTTGGGCTACGATCACGCCTTTTCATGGGACATGTACATCTGGGCGCTGCCGTGCGCCGACAAACACAAAGCCAGCACGATCTCGCTGAATGACGCGCCGACAATCACCGACCGCGCCAGTTTCGAGGCCTATCCCTGGCAGTTCCCCGAGCCGGCCCATGTGCTGCCCGACGCGTTTTTCCTCAGCATCCTGCCGGCCGGCATGAAGCTCGTGCCGCTCGGGCCGGGTGGCGTGCTGGAGAATCTGATCAAACTGGTTGGGTATGATAATTTGTGCTATATGCTGGTGGACGACGCCGAGTTGGTGCAGAACATTGTGGATGCCATTGGCGTGCGCCTGCTGCGGCTGTATGAGATTCTGCTTGGCTATCAGAGTGTCGGCGCGGTCGTCTCAAACGATGACTGGGGTTTCAAGACGCAGACCATGCTGAGTGTGGCGCAGATGCGCAAGTACATTTTCCCGTGGCACAAGAAAATTGTCGCCTGCGCGCATGCGCACGGCAAGCCGGTCATCCTGCACTCCTGCGGCAATCCGCGCGAGATCATCGAGGATGTGATCGAGGACATGCGTTTCGACGCGCGCCATTCGTATGAGGACACGATCGTGCCGGTCGAGGAGGCGTATGAGCAATGGGGCAGCCGGATTGCGACGCTGGGCGGCATGGACGTCGATTTTCTGTGCCGCAGCACGCCGGCGCAAGTGTACGCGCGCAGCCGGGCCATGCTCGAACGCACAGCCACGCGCGGCGGCTACGCACTTGGCTCGGGCAACAGCATTCCCGAGTTTGTGCCGCACGAACAGTATCTGGCAATGCTCTCGGCGGCGTGGGAATGGTGAGCATGCGCATGGCATGCATATTGTGACCAAGTAGCCTGTGAACGAGCAATGAAGAAGCACACCTTAATCGCAAGTCTTCTGTTGGTTCTTATTGCTGGGCTATGCACTGTGTACACATGGCTAAAATGCTGTCCTTGTGGCCGACAATCTCCTGCTGCAAGTCAAGGACCAACCTGTCTGCAAGACCAAGCAGCCACAAAATCGAATATCTTTGCAGCACCCGCAAGGTTGACCAACAATCCGGGTGAGAGCCGACAAGTTGAAACTCTTACAAGAGACGAATTTGTTACCTGTGTCACGCAATTTGAGCAAATCGAATGGCTTCAGAAGGGTGCCGTTGCTTTGGCAGACAGACTAATCTTCACACAAGCTGCAGAAAGAATAGCGGTAACAGACGCTTTTGACTTTCTTCTAGAAGCCAGCTTGCCCGTTACTAACTGGCCTCATGAGAGATATTATCTCACCGCGATAAGCTCTTTGAGATTCCGCTCGTTGATACCGCACATCGCCGCTATTATCAGTTGTTCACAAAGCACCGATAGCATGCATCGCGCAGGCATATGTATAGGTTATTTAACGTCTCTGGAGCATCCGGATGCATTGCGCGCATATCTTATGTTGAATGAACAAATCCCTTCAAATTCGGTATTGCGTCAGGGAATTATTCCTAAGTGGACGGACGGATTGCCCAAGTATCATCGCCAGGATTGTCTGCCGATATTCTTGGAGATTGCGCGTAACCCCGACAAATACAACTGGGCCGAGTGGGTGACGGCTGCTGTTGGCGCACTGACGTGGTACACCAATGACGAGGCGGTTGTTGAGCTCAAGCGCTCGTTTCAGACCATGCGCGATTGGAAGAAATATTGGCCATATCATAATCCAGGCGTGGACTTGTATCGCGGGCATGTGTATATCGGCCTGCAGCGCGAGCTCATCGAAGGCAAGCAGCACATGCCGCGCATACCGCCACCACTGCTGGATGAATAAATTGCGGAAGGGGCATTGATGTTCCCGATCTTAGTGCCAGCCTGCGATACGAATGCACGTTTGCAGCACGCAGCATGAAGGGAACGCGGCACGCCCGTGCCGCTGAGTGACGGCGGGATTTCCACATCCCGCCAAGTGCGTCGCGATACGGCGATCGCGGCAGTCTTCAGCCGATCTGGAGATCAGCGTTCCCTTCGCGGTGCGCAGCATGAAGGGAACGCGGCATGCCCGTACCGCTGAGTGGAGGCGGGATTTCCACATCCCGCCAGGTGCGCCGCGATACGGCGATCGCGGCGATCTTCAGCCGATCTGGAGATCGGCGTTCCCTTCGCAGCATGAGGGGAACGCGGCACGCCCGTGCCGCTGAGTGTAGGCGGGATTTCCACATCCCGCCAAGTGCGCCGCGATACGGCGATCGCGGCGGTCTTCAGCCGATCTGGAGATCGGCGTTCCTTTCGCGGTGCGCAGCATGAAGGGAACGCGGCACGCCCGTGCCGCTGACGTGCGGTGGCTGCATTGCTGCACCTTAATTTGTTTCGCGGCGAAAAAAATTAACAAAGAACCAATCGGCTCGTCCTGCGGAGCGTGTCGCCGGAACTGGACGGCCGGTGCGCTTGACGCGCCGGCGCGGCACGGGTATAATCAAGGAATGATACGTGGTGCGCGCACGCATTGCGCGTGCAGCCACAACGCCAGCACACAACCAGCATGACACTACACTTCACACTGAATGGCACGGCGGTCGCGCTCGAGGCGCCCGGCAGCAAGCGTTTGCTTGACCTGCTGCGCGACGAGTGCGGCCTGACCGGCACCAAGGAGGGCTGCGGCAAAGGCGAATGCGGCGCCTGCACCGTCTTGTTCGACGGGCGCGTGGTGAACGCGTGCCTGATCTTGGCGTGCCAGGCTGATGGGCACGAGATTGTCACGATTGAAGGACTCGAACACGAGGGGCAGCTGGCACCGATCCAGCAGGCCTTTGTGGACGAAGGCGCGGTGCAATGCGGCTTTTGCATACCGGGCATGGTGCTGGCGGCGAAGGCGTTGCTGACCGAGCAGCCGCAGCCAACGGACGACGAGATCAAACGCGGACTGGCCGGCAATTTGTGCCGCTGCACCGGTTACCGAAAAATCATTGCGGCCGTGCGCCGCGCCGCACAGGCCGGCAAACCATGAATGACGTTGCGTTATTTGGCGAATTGGCGGATGCCGTGCGCGCGGGCAAGCGCGTCTGCCTGGCCACAGTGGTCGAGACCAGCGGCTCAACGCCGCGCAAGGCCGGCGCACAGATGCTGGTCTACGCCGACGGGCACAGCAGCGGCACGGTTGGCGGCGGCTTGATTGAATCGGATATGATCAATACGGCACGCGCAGTCCTGGCGGAAGGCACGCCGCGGCTGGAGCTGTTCAAACTGAACGCCGCCACGCCGGCTGAGCGCGGCATGTTGTGCGGCGGGCAGATGCGCGTGTTCCTCACGCCGCTGGGCCACAGTCGCAATCTGTATATTTTCGGCGCGGGGCATTGCGGTGTGGCGCTGGCGCAGGCCGCGGCCGCGGCCGGTTTCTGCGTGCATGTCTTTGACGACCGGGCCGAGTTGGTGACGCGCGCACGGTTTCCACTGGCCCAGACGTTGTGTGCCGCGCCGTATGCAGAAAGCACGCGCGCGCTGCAGCCGCAGCCGGATGCATATATGGCGATTATGACGCATGCCCACATGGCCGATGCGTTGGTGTTGCGGAATATTTCGGCCACCACGAACGTCTATCTAGGCATGATGTCCAGCACGCGCAAGCGCGAGCAGATTTTCGCACAGCTTGCCGCAGACGGCGTGGCGCCGGATGCGCTGGCGCGCGTGCAGGCGCCGATCGGGCTGGCCATCAACGCCGAGACACCTGAGGAAATCGCCGTTAGCATTGTGGCGCAAATGATCCAGGTGGCGCGTGCGCGCGAATCACAATCAGGCAGGGAGACATGACAATGAAGCTGTATCAACTGAGTGGCGTGCTAGTGATGGGCGTGAGCGTGGCTGTGGCCGGGCCGACGACCATCTGGGTGGATGTGCCCGGTGTGGCGGTCGCGACCAATCAGCCCGCCGAAACGGCACAAGAAGACCTGTGGGGCGACCTCGCGCCGGTCAGTGTCAAAGGCGTGTCCTTTGGCATGACCAAGAACGAGGTCGCGCGCAAGCTCGGCAACACGCGCGTGCCGCTCGACAGCACGGTGCTGCCAAGCTTGTTTGTCGCGTATCCCAGCGACGTGGATGTGCGCAGCAAGTTGACGCTGTATTTCGGCACATTCGGCCCGTGCCTCGATCGCGTCGTCGGCATCGAAACAACATTTTACAAGACGGATTTGTTCGAGCGCGACAAGATTGTTGCCACGTTGGAACAAAAGTATGGATTCAAGCAAAACTATGACACGACCTGTCCGTCAGCGACTGCGCAGCCCTTAAACGAACAGCAGGCGCTGCCGCAGCATGTGATGAAAATCAACGAAACCATTTCATTGGTGTTTCGCACGCAGTGGGATAATAAGCGCGACCGCACCTACATCGTGACCGTGCTGTACAAACACGCGTTGTATGATGAGTCGCTGCGACAGCGCCGGGATGCTGGCGAACAGCAGCAGCAATCGCGCGATCGCGACCGCGCCATTGAAGATTTGCTGTGACCGACATGCGCATCGAGACCCCGCGCAGCTGTGCCGAAGCCAGCGCGCTGTTGCAGGCGCTGCCGGACGCGCGCGTCATGGCAGGCGGGACGGACGTCTTGGTGCGGCTGAAAGACCAGCTCGTATGGCCGCCGCTGGTGGAGATCAGCCGGCTGGCCGAGCTGCGCGGGATGGCAGAGCAAGATGGCTGGCTACGGCTCGGAGCGTTGAGCACCTGGACGGAGATTGAGCGCGCCGCGCTGACGGCGCGCCATGCGGACGTGCTGGTCGAGGCGGCCCGCGAGGTCGGTTCGCCGCAGATTCGCAATCGCGGCACGCTGGGTGGCAATGTGGCCAACGCGTCACCGGCGGGGGATTCGTTGCCGGCATTGATCGTACTGGATGCCGAACTGGAGTTGCGCGGGACGCAGGGCACGCGGCGCGTGGCGGTCGCGCAGTTCTGCCGTGCGCCCGGCAAGACAGTGCTGGCGCATGACGAACTGATTGTGGCGATTTGGGTGCCGGTGCGCGCGGGCTGGCGTGGGGTGTTCGCGCGGTTGGGGCAGCGTGCGGCGCTGGCGATCTCAAAAGTGTCAGTGGCGGTGCGGGTGTTGCTGGTGGGCGGCCTGGTGCAGGACAGCCGGATCGCGTTGGGCGCGGTCGCGCCAACCGTGCTGCGGGTGAAGGCGGCGGAGGAGGTGCTGCGCGGGCAACCGCTGAGCGCCGCCGTCATTCAGGCAGCGGCCGAGGCCGCGGGCGCAGCGGCACGGCCGATCACGGACATTCGCTCCAACGAGCCGTACCGGCGCGCGATGTGCGCTGAACTGTTGCGCCGCGCGCTGGCGCGGCTGGCAAATCAGTCGGACGAGTCAGACAAGTCGGACATGTCCGACAGATCGGACCACAAACCATGACGACTGCATTCGACATTGTCGGACATTCACCGGCGCGACCGGATGCCGCGGACAAAGTCTGCGGACGCGAACGGTATGTCAGCGACCTGAGCCTGCCGCGCATGCTGCACGCCGCGGTCGTGCGCAGTACACAGGCACATGCGCGCGTGCTGGCCCTGGACGTCGCGGCGGCGCGCGCGTTGCCGGGCGTGGCGGCCGTGCTGACCGCGCGCGACATTCCCGGGCGGAATGTCATCCCGATTGTCTTTGACGACCAGCCCTGTCTGGCGGATGGAATAGTGCGCTATGTCGGCGAGGCCCTGGCACTGGTGGCGGCCGAGACGCAGGCGCAGGCGCGCGCGGCGGCGGCGGCGGTGACCGTGCAGTACGAGGAGCTGCCGGCGCTGTTCGACCCGGTGGTGGCGCGGCGGGCCGAAGCCCCGCGTATATATAAAGAAAACAATATATTCAAAGAATTGCATATAACGCGCGGCGACCCGGCGGCCGGCTTCGCGCAGTGCGCCGCGGTCGTCGAACACACCTACCGCACCCCGCCGCAGGAACACGCCTATCTGGAAACGCAGGGCATGCTGGCCGTGCCGCAGCCCGGTGGCGTGATCCAGATTTTCGGCAGCATGCAATGCCCGTTTTACGTGCGCGAAGGCGTGGCGGCCGTCCTCGGCAGCGCGCTGGGCGCGACGCAGGTCACCCAGACCAGCACTGGCGGCGCGTTTGGCGGCAAGGAAGATGTGCCGTCGCTGCCGGCGGCGCATGCCGCGCTGCTGGCGTGGCGCACGCGCCGCCCGGTCCGCCTGATTTATGAGCGCGACGAGGACATCAGCTGCACCAGCAAACGGCATGCGGCCGTCATCCGCTCGAAATATGGCGCGGATCGCGACGGCTTGCTGCGCGCGGTCGAGATCGAGTATCTGGTGGATGGCGGCGCGTATGCGACTCTCAGCCCGATCGTGTTGTTCCGCGGGGTGGTGCATGCGGCCGGGCCGTATCGCTGTCCGAACGTGCGGATTGACGGCTATGCCGTGGCGACGAACCACGTGCCGGCTGGCGCGTTTCGCGGCTTTGGTTCGCCGCAAGTGCTGTTTGCGGCCGAACGCCAAATGGACGAGCTGGCCCGGCAACTCAAGCGTGACCCGGTCGAGCTGCGCCGGCGCAATCTGCTGCGCGCCGGCGACAGCACCATCACCGGCCAGACCTTGCACGCCAGTGTCGGTGCGACGGACACGCTGGACACCGCCCTGGCCTTCGTGCGCGAGCATCCCGTGGCGCGGCCATCTGCGAATGACCCCCACCAGAAATACGGGCGCGGCATTTCCACTATTTATTATGGGGTCGGGCTGGGCGTCGGCGGCGAATACCTGGCGCGCACGGGCGCCACGATACAGATCAATCATGACGGCAGTGTTGTCTTTGCGGTGGGCACAACCGAGATAGGCCAGGGCATGAAAACCGTGCTTGCCCAAATAGTAGCCGAGGCGTTGGGCGTGCCGTTTGAAAGCGTCGCGATGTTGCCGACCGACACAACCCGCGTGCCGGATTCCGGCCCGACGGTCGCCTCGCGGGCGACGACCATGTCGGGCAATGCCTTGTTGCACGCGGCGGGGCAATTGCGCGAGCGCCTGCACACGGTGGCGGCCGAAGTGCTGCGCCGGACGCCCCCGCAGATTGGCATGCACAACGGGCAGGTCTTTGCCGATGGCGCGCCAACCGCGCTGTCGTTTGCGCAACTGGTGCACGAGTGTGCCGTGCGGCGTGTGCCATTGAGCGCGCAGGGCTGGCAACAGTCGCGTCCGCTCAGTTACGATTGGCAGACCGGTCAAGGCGATGCCTACGTGGTTTTCTCGTTTGCAACAAACATTGCCGAGGTAGTCGTGGACGAACGCACCGGCGCGACGACCGTGCTGCGCGTCACGGCCGCCCATGATGTCGGCAAGGCGATCAACCCGGCCGGCGTCGAAGGCCAGATCGAAGGCGGCACGTTGCAGGGCATTGGTTATGCCTTGACGGAGGAAATCGTGCAGGCGAACGGGGTCATTCTCAATCCCCATTTTTCGACCTATATCATTCCGACCGCCTGCGACATGCCGGAGATTGTGCCATTGATTGTCGAGCATCCGTTTCCCGACGGGCCGTTTGGTGCGAAAGGCTTTGGCGAGCAGCCGCTGATGGGTGTCGCGCCGGCCATCGCCAATGCGGTTTGCAATGCGCTGTCCATTTCACAAAATGAATTGCCGCTGACGCCCGAGCGGGTCTGGGCCGCGCTCCATTCCGCATGATCCTGATTCTGCACAACGAGCCGGGCGCGGCAGCAAGCGGCGCCTTGTGCCCCGAGAGTGATGCCGAGGTGTTGGAGCAAGTGGCGGCAGTGGCCGCGGCGTTGCGCGCGCGCGGGGTGGCGGTGGAGAGCGCCGGGCTGCGCACGTTGGGCGATCTGCCGGGCGTCCTGGCCGCAACCGCCGCGCCGACCGTCATCAATCTGGTTGAATGCCTCGGTCGCGCGCGTGACACCGCGCCATACGTGCCGGCCGTCTGTGCGGCGTTTGGCAAAGCCTGCACGGGCTGCGACAGTGCTTGCCTCTCGCTGACTCTGGACAAATGGCGCACGCGCGCGGTGCTGCAGGCCAGCGGTGTACCGGTGACGGTGGGCATCTGTGTGCATCCGTCGGACTTGTCCGACGCGTCCGGCAACGCGGACAATGTGCTGCTGGCGCGCCTGCCCGCCGGGCCGTTGATCGTCAAGCCGCTCAGCACCGATGGCAGCGAAGGCATCGACGCGCAGCGTTCGGTGTTTGATACGGCTTGCCCGGCCGTGCTCGCGCGCGTGCGGTTTGTCCACGAACAGTTTCATCAGCCGGCCTTGATCGAGCAATTCTATGGCAATCGCGAATATCAAGCCGCGCTGCTCGAACGCGCCGGTCGCGTCGAGGTGCTGGCGATCGCCGAGATTGACTTCAACGCGCTTGCACCCGGCCAGCGGCCGCTGCTTGATTATGCCGCCAAATGGCATTATGCCAGTGATGCCTATGTGCGCACGCCGCGCGTACTGCCGGCGCGCATCGGCGCGGCGTTTGCCGATCAGCTCGCGGCCATCGCGCGCGCGGCCTGGCGGGCGACCGGCTGCAATGACTACGCCCGCGTCGATTTCCGCGCCGTAGATGAAGGCGCGGCGGTGGTGCTCGAAGTCAACGCCAATCCGGACATTGGGCCCGACGGCGGTTATGCCGCGGCCCTCGCGCATGCCGGCATCAGCTACCAAGAGTTTATCGCCATTCTCATCCGTAATGCAGGAGTCCGCACGCAATGAGCGCCACCGCGCCCGTCATTCGCTATGCTGTTGCCGCCGATCGCGAACCAACCTTGGTGTTCATGCGCGCGACCGGCTTTTTCAGGCCGGATGAAATCGAGGTTGCCGCCGAAGTGTTTGACGAGGCGCTGAAGGCCGGGCCGGCCGGGCATTATCAATCGTTCGCGGCGGTCGCTGATGCCGCGCCGGTTGGCTGGGTGTGCGTCGGCCCGACGCCCTGCACGCTTGGCACGTTTGACTTGTACTGGATCGCGGTCGCGCCGACCAGTCAAGGATGCGGTGTCGGCTCGCTCTTGCTGCGCCACGCCGAGGCGTTGATCCGCGCACGGCACGGCCGGCTGATCGTGATTGAGACATCCGGTCAGGCGCGCTACGATGCCACCCGCTTTTTCTATCTGAAAAACGGGTATGCCGAGGCGGCCCGCCTGCCGGATTTCTATGCACCCGGCGACGATAAAGTGATCTATCTCAAAACGCTGCAGGACTGAATATTCCCGATTTTCTGGCGCGCTTGACAAACCACGCGGCAATTGCTATACTTGCCACCAGTATAGTTTTTTTTTGGTTTTGTCATTAAGTTTTACCTCTCAGGAGGCCCTATGCGTAGTTTGATCCTGCTGTTGGCATTCTTGTGTGCGACTGTGATGCTGATGACCGGCTGTGCCAGTTCCGGCAAGCATGTCAAGGATACCATTGACAATGTGCATGAATACGCCTTATTCGGAGACGAGTATAGCCGTTGGTAAGCGCACCGGACTTGCGTAGCGTATCTTGTTTGAAAAGCTCGCTGATGCCCATTGGCGAGCTTTTCTGTTCCCGATGAAAACAATTGTCATCATCAGTTGCCTGGCCGCCGGCCTGCTGGCGCAGGCGTTGGCCGCACCGCCCTATCCGATCGGCGAGCGCCTCATGTTTAATGCCGAGTTCATCGGCTTTATCCCGATCGGCACGGTCTGGATGGACATCACCACCGGCGTCTACAACAACGCGCCGACGGTGCAGTTCAACGGCCGCTGCCTGGGCGATTTCAAATTTTATGTGGCCGACGTGCGGGTCACGTCGCATATTGCGGTCCAGTCCGACAAAGCGGTCTATCATTACATCGAGCAGTTTGGTTCGGAACGACGCGGGCGGCGGCTGCTGTTCGACTGGCCCAACAACCAAATGCAGTACGTACGCCTCGAACGTGACGGGCAATACCGCCTGCGGCGCACGGTGCCGGTCACGCCGGACGTGTTTGACGTTTTCAGCGCGGCGTTTTGGGCGCGGCGCCTGGTCGACCCGGTGGTGGGCACCAATATCGAGATCAAAGTCATCGAGACCGAACGCGTCTTCCATCTGCGCTGCACGATTGTCGAGCGCCGGCCGTTTGTGGTGAAAGGCATTGGCACCTTCGACGCCGTGCGCCTGAAATTTGAAGCCCTGAATCTGCAGCCCAACGAGATTTTCAAGGGCTTTCTGGATTTGGACAAAGACATTGTGGTCTGGCTTGAAGCCACGACGCGCACGCCGTTGTACCTGAGCTCGAAAGTGCCGTTCGGCATTTTCCGGCCAACCGTGGAAGTGTTCTTGAAGGAATGGCACACGGTGCCGGGCTTTGAGCCGCGCTTGTACGGCACCAACGCCTACTACCGTAACTAGTCCGCGCGCGCCTGCCCGCCATGGACCGCCGACGATACGAACTGGTGGCGCTGTGGATCGTGCTGGTGGCCGTTACTGTCGTCAGCGTGGTGCGCTATCAGCAGAGCCGGCCGCACTGGCGGCATGTGCTGACCCTGCCACTGACCGGCGCCGTGCAGACGGCGCAATTGCAGACGACGCCGGAGACCCGGCTCAATCTTAATCTAGCAACGAGTGAGCAACTCGATGGCTTGCCGGGCATCAGCCGCAAGACCGCGCAGATCATGATTACGACGCGCCGGCGCAAGCCTTTTGAACAACTGGTCGAGCTGCTGCAATTTGACGGCATTGGTGAACGACGCCTGGCCGAAATCAGCGAATTGGCCTACTGTGGCCCGGTCACGAATGCCAGCGATGGAGATGTGAATGAGTGAAGCAACCAAAATATCTGTCGCGCTGGGTGCGCGCTCGTATGACATCCACTGCTGCGCGTCGTTTGCTGCGCTGACCGCAACGCTGGCGCCACTGGTGCGCGGGCGGCGCTGTGCCGTGATCACCAACACCACCCTGCAACCATTATACGGCGCGCCGGTGCAAGCCGCGCTGGTTGCGGCGGGCGCGACGCCGCACTGGATCGTCATGCCGGATGGCGAACCGCACAAAAACCTGGCCACGGCCGAACGCGTGCTTGAACAAATGACGACGGCGGCGCTCGATCGCAGCAGCCTCGTCGTCGCGCTCGGTGGCGGTGTCGTCGGCGACATTGCCGGCTTTGTCGCCGGCGTGTTCATGCGCGGGATTGAATTCGTCCAAATACCCACCACCCTGCTGGCAATGGTCGACAGCTCGGTTGGCGGCAAGACCGGCGTGAACTTGGCGCTGGGCAAAAATCTGGTGGGCGTGTTTCACCAACCGCGCTGTGTGTATATCAATTGGGGTGCCTTGCAGACGTTGCCGGCGCGAGAATTTCGGGCGGGCTATGCCGAGGTGATCAAATACGGAATGATCGCCGATGCCGACTTGTTTGCCCGGCTTGAACGTGAAACGCCGGCGCTGCTGTGCGCGATCACGGCAGTGCCACCGACGGTGCCCACGGTGGTCGGCAGCATGATCGAGTGCTGCTGTGCGATCAAGGCGCGCGTCGTGTCTGCGGACGAGCGCGAGAACGACCTGCGTGCCATCCTGAATTATGGCCACACGTTTGGCCATGCCATCGAGCAAGTGACCGGCTACGGCACGTATGCGCACGGCGAGGCGGTGGCGCTGGGCATGCATGCCGCGGCGTTGCTGGCCTGTGAATTGGGTCTGTGCCCGATAACGCTGGTGCAGCGTCAGCGCGCGCTGCTTGAAGCAGCCGGCTTGCCCGTGCGCTTTCCGGCGCTGGGACTCGACCTGGTCCTGGCCGCGTTTCAACGTGATAAAAAAACGCGCGCGGGTTCCGTACGCTTCGTCCTGCCGCGCGCGGTCGGCCAGGTTGAGCTGGTCAATGATCCGCCGGTGGCAGCCATGCGTGCCGCGCTGCGCGCCGCGCAGGCAGAGATTTGAGATTTGAAATGTGAAATGCACCCATGACCGATCTTGACGCACTGCTGATTCTGAACCATCTGCGGGTCGGGCCGATTACCGCGCGGCGCCTGATGGATCGCTTTGGCTCGCCCGCCGCCATTTTCCGCGCCGGCGCGGGCGAACTCGGTGCCGCCGCCAATATTGCCAGCGAAAATGTGCAGCGCATTCGCAACTGGGACAACGAAGTCAAACTCGACAAGGTCTGGCAGGTGATCAAGCAGGAGAACATCCGCCTGCTGACCTACACCGACGCCGACTATCCGGCGCTCTTGCGCGAGATTTACGATCATCCGTTGTTGCTGTATGTGCAAGGCACGCTGAAAGCCGAGGACGCCACCAGCATTGGCATTGTCGGCACGCGCATGCCGACCGGCTATGGCAGCGCGATTGCGCGCAAGTGGGCGGCCCAACTGGCGGCGCGCGGCTTCACCATCATTAGCGGCCTGGCGCGCGGCATTGACACGCACGCGCATCTTGGCGCGCTCGACGCCAAGGGCCGCACGATCGCCGTGCTGGGCTATGGCTTTGGCTATATTTACCCGCGCGAAAACGAGCAACTCTATCACGCCATTGCCGAAACCGGCGCGGTCATCACCGAGTATCCGTACAAGCGCTATCATGGCAAGGCCTCGTTTCCCTTGCGCAACCGCCTGATTGCCGGGCTGAGCCGGGCGCTGCTGGTGGTTGAATCGCGCGACAGCGGCGGCGCCATGATCACCGCCCATTTTGCCAATGAGTACAATCGCACCGTCTGCGCCGTGCCCGGGCCGGTCAACGGCAGCGCCTCGATGGGCACAAACCGGCTGATCCGTGACGGCGCGACGCTGGTGCGTAACGTGGATGATATTGCCGATGAATTTTCGTTCCTGTTCCCGCGCGACGCGCAGCCGCGCCAGGACGTGCCGGTGGCCGCGCCGCCCGCGCCGGTCCTGGATGTGCTGGAACAACGCCTGTATGAAATCCTGATCGAACCGCTGACCCTCGACGAACTGGCGCAACGCAGCGACATCAGCATTGACAAAGTGACCGCCACCATGTTGATGCTCGAGCTGAAAGGCTTGGTGCGCGTGATGCCTGGCAAAATCTACGATCGCAAATGAAGATCGCGCTGATGATTCAAAGTCTGGTGCTGGCCCGCGGTGGCGCCGAACGTTTCACGCGCAACCTGCTGCGCGGCTTGCTGGCCGGGCGGCATGAACTGTCCGTCTTCTGCCGTGAATGGGACGCGGGCGCGGCGGCCTTGCCGATCGAACTGGTACAGGTCACGCCCGGCCGCTCGTTGCGCCATCCATGGTATGCGTTTTCGCGCGCGGTGCACGCGGCGCTGTGCCGGCATGTGCGCTGTGATGTAGGGTTCGGTCTGACGCAATTGTGCCCGCAGGACGTGCATCGCTTCGGCGGCGGCATTTATCGCTATTGGTATGAGCGGAAGTATGGGCGCCTGCTGCCGTTGCACCTGTTGCGTCCACGCGTGCACTTCGCACTGGCATTCGAGCGCGCCATGTACACGCCCGGCAATTATCGCCAGCTCATTGCCATTTCCGAGATGGATCGGCAGTTGATGTTGGAATACTACAAGGTGCCGCCGGAGCGGGTGCATACGGTTTACAACGGGTTTGATGTTGAGGAATTCCACGAGCGCAACCGGGCAGACGCCCGCGCGCAGTTGTGTGCCGACCACAAGCTCGATCCGGACACAACGCTGGTGCTGTTCGCGGCCAACAATTATGTGCGCAAAGGCCTGCCAGAAGGCATCGCAGCGCTCTTGCGCACGCGCGACCCGCGTGCCTTCACATTGATTGTCATCGGCAAAGCGCACGCCCGCAGCAAGGCCATGTTGCAACGCCGCACGGCCGGCCGGCTCACCACGCTCTGGCTCGACCGTGTCGCCAATCCGGCCGATTTCTATCGCGGCGCGGACGTGCTGCTGTTTCCCACCTGGTACGATTCGTTTGCCAATGTGATTGGCGAGGCCTTGTGCTGCGGCCTGCCGGTGATCACGACCAGGCAGGCGGGCGGCGCCGAAATGATCACGCCGGGCGTCAACGGTTTTGTGGTCGCGCGCGCGGAGGCAATTGACGCGCTGACGGCGGCGTGCGAAGCCATGACCGACCGCACGCGCTGCACCACCTTCTCGGCCCACGCGCGCAACAAGGTAGCCGCACTGACGATCGAGCGCTGCACGCGCGAAACCCTGCGCGTCTTGGAACTGGCCGCGCAAGCTTCCTAAAATATTAATTGCAGACGCCCGGCACAATTCCCCCGCCTGAAACATACTAATGAGTGCGCGTTCTAGTTTGCAGCATCCTTGTAGCCGCCCGCGGCGAGGGCGGCTTCTGCAGCCGCGGTCATCCGCGCTCCACGCCGCTGGCGGGACGGGACTCCAAGCAGGCGCCCGCGGCCACAATTGAAATGCCAACAAGTAAGCGCACTCATTAGTAACATGCTCTTGCTGCATTCCATTGCAGTTGCATTGGTGTTATCTTTGACACTAGTGTTTTTCTTGGTATGGCTGCGCGGCTGGCTCTTGCAGCGCAGTCTGATAAAATGCATCAAACGAAAACGTCCTCGATTGTGGCAACAACTTTCCCGACACAGACCGTATATGCAACGAACGATCTTGGTCTGGCGCTGGCTTCTACGCGCTGGCTATTCAACTGATGACGAGATCGTCTCATTAGCAATTGCATTGCGCAAGAAGATAAAGCAGTTAGTTATTCTAATGCTGTGTTTTGTGTTATCTCTTGTATTGGCAGGCCTAATATTGCACCAATAAGGGACAGAACGGGGATCAGGAATGACTGGTGACTGGGGCAAGCCAGATTTCAATACTGTCAGTCTTTGTGCGCTTTCGTGGCCGTTCTGCTGCGGCAGTATGCACAACGCCACGCATTGATAGGCACGGCGACAAACGACAAAAAATGTCGATTGAAGCGGCAGCAGAAGACGGACCGAGCATGATTGCCGCACGCAGCTTGTCTCTGCCCAGTTCCGGCGACGTGCACTGAAGACGGCCGCGCGGGGACAGCAATGGGGTCAGGCGCGAATGGCACTAACGCAAACACCTCTTTCGGCCTAGTTACTGGGGCTGTGAGTGCTGCTTTGAGGGGTTAGATTTTTCGTGAGACACTGGGTATACTGTGCCATGACGCGCGACTGCATGGTGCAACCGCGCGCAACGCTGCCTGCGTCATGCGCCTGCATCAAAGCCGCGCCGACCCCGCGCCGTCAAACGCCGACCAACAGCACACAACGCACTCAACAAACCACGCCATCTAATGTATGTGCCACCGCACCACAATCGTCCGAAACCACATGCCCGTCGGCATCCTTACTAATGAATGCGCTTACTAGGTGTCATGCCCATTGTGGCCGCGGGCGCCTGCTTGGAGTCCCGTCCCGCCAGCGGCGTGGAGCGCGGATGACCGCGGCTGCAGAAGCCGCCCTCACCGCGGGCGGCTATAAGGACGCTGCAAAGTAGAAAGCGCATTCATTAGTAAGTTAGTGCCATTCATTCCTGACCCTCGTTCTGCTTGCCGGGTTGGTGACAACGGTTGCCGGCAGGGCGAAGATGGCCAGGCTGCTGCCAACTGCGCGCGGCGGCTGCGCCGCCGGCACATTCACAATATGCGGTGTTGGCGCATCCATGACCAACGTGGTCGATCCGCCGCCGTCCAGCAACAGCGCATGCTCGACGCGATAGTCGCGGATCAACAGGTCGGCCAGCTCCGGCACGGTCACGCCTTCACTGACATTGGTCTGCCGTCCATCCACGGTGACCAGTAACAGGTGGTTGCCGGGTGCAATCGCAATCGCCGTGCGCGGATTGGCATTGGTGTTCCACACCGAGCGTGCGGCGATGTTCACGCCGTTCGACACGATATGCTCGTTCCCGCTGACCGTGTTCCACAGCCTGACGGGTTCCGCCGTGGAAAACGCATTGCTGCCGCGGTGGACAATGGTCGCATGATTGCGGGCGTCCAGGTTCAGCCCGGGTGCATTCGGATGGATGGCAAATGCGCTGGGCGGATTGTCTTCAAACGGAGAGTAGACTTGGCCGTCCGACGCGGCGATGCCAACCAGATTTGCCGCCTGGTCACTGTTAGTCATGGGCCACGGCTCGAAGAAGTGGGCATTAATGGCCATTTGCGCCTTGCGTTCATTCAGGAACGCCAGCGTTGACATGCAGACCGTATCAAGCCGACCCGCGTGCGACGTAAGCTGAAAGCGCAGCCCGGGCGCGCTGAGATCGATATCCACCACATTGATCTTGAGCGGCCGCGGCGCCGTGTCGCTGCGTGCCATCAAAGTCACGCCGACATACGGAAAATTCGTAATGACCACCGGCGTCTGTGCATGCCCGCCGCCGTCCACCGGCACGCCTGACACGTCAAGGACCAAGCCGACGCCGACAACGGCAGTCAGAACAATGAAAAGAAAGACAGGTTCAGGCGCTGTCAAGTTACACAAATAATCGCACAGCATTGATCAAACGCATCGGGGAACAGAACGGGGTCAGGCAGAACAGAACGGGGTCAGGCATGGAGTTTGCAGTTTGTTGTCTATCGGCAATTAGAATTCCCTATGAATAGTATACAAAACTTGCCTGCATGAATCAAGCGGAAAAGTTAGCTGTTCTGTATAGGTTAACGGTGTCTGGTGCGTAACATAATAAACCACACGCGTGTCGCGCGCGCGCGCGACACCCTCGCATTGCTCCTTGCCGGCGTGGGTGCGTTGGACTTATTGGCTTGCCTCGTTGTCGGGGTGCGCTGCGGCGGTGCTTGTTTGCTGGTCAGGCGCGCGTGAATGCCGCGCTTGCTGTGCCGCCGCCATGCGGTAGCTCGCCAGGTTCAACTCGATGATGAGGCCGTGATGCACCAGCCGGTCTATCGCCGCGGCTGTGACCAACGGATCCTTGAAAACGGGGGACAGAACGGGGACAAGGACAGAACGGGACAGAACGGGGTCAGGACAGAACGGGGACAGAACGGGGTCAGGCATGGAGTTTGCAGTTTGTAAGAGAAATATGCTACACTGGTGTCATATGGCACGCCCCTTGCGAATCGAAGGCAAAGATTTCTGGTACCACGTCATGGCGCGCGGCGACGATGGCAGGACATTGTTTGCCGCACGCGAAGAGTACGAATGGTTTCTGACACGCATCGAGGAATACTGCGCGTTGTTCCACGTGGACGTGCATGCGTACAGCTTAATGACTAATCACGTGCATCTGTTTCTGCATACGCACCAGCCGAATCTTGGACGCTATATGCAGCGACTATTGACGGCCTATAGCGCTTGGTACAATCGGCGGCGGGAACGCACGGGTCACGTGTTTCAAGGGCGCTATAAGGCGATTGTCGTGGAACGGGATGCGTATGGTGCGGAGATAACACGCTACATCCATTTGAACGCCGCGCGAACGCAGGCAGTAAGCAAGAATATCGAGGATATGCGTCAGGTGGCGCGCACGTATGAGTGGAGCAGTTACCGTGCCTATCTGGGGCTGGCAGCGCCCGGCGCATTTCTACACATACACATGGCAGAGATGTTGGCGCGTTTCGGGAAGACGGCGGCTGCGCAGCGACGGAGTTACTCGGCGTTTGTGGAAGAAGGCTTGTTGAAGGACCTGCCGAGTGTTGAGGAGCAGACGCTTGCGCAAAGTATCTTGGGCAGTGAACGGTTTGTCGAACGGGTGCGGCGGATGCTGGTGAAGGCGGGCGTTCGCGATGCGACGGCGGAACCCAACCGGCGACGACTGACCGCCCGCAGTCTGGAAGAAGTGGTGTCAGCCGTGGCGGAGACCTACAACGTTGACGAGAGCACCCTGCGACAGCGGCGCTGGATGCGGAGCGAAGCGCGGCGGGTGTTGCTGTGGGCGGCACAACGGTGGTGTAGTGCGCGGATGAGTCTACAGACAATCGGGCACACGCTGGGCGGGATTAGCGTGAGTGCGGTTCGCTTTGCTGGCAAAGCGGTGGAGCGGCAAAGCAGGAGCCAGGGCCAACTCCGCAAAAACATGGCGGCAATAAACTGCAAACTCCATGCCTGACCCCGTTCCTCTCTGCCTGACCCCGTTCCTCTCCAGGTCACAGGCCCACCAGTGCGCGCGCGGCAGGCGCGTGGCCAGGGCGATGGCAATGCAGCCACTGCCGGTGCCCAGATCGGCGCACTGCAATGGGGCCGTACGATTGATCACGGCGGCGGCGGCGTGTTCGACCAGCAACTCCGTTTCCGGCCGCGGAATGAGGACGGTGGGGGTGACGCGCAGGGTGACACCGGCAAAATCAACCGTTTCGAGCAGATATTGCAGCGGTTCGCGCCGGGCGCGCCGTTCGACCAGTGCGATGAATGCGGTCTGTTGCGTGACGTTGAGCGGCGTGTCGGCCACAAGCGACGTTGCGTCGGCTGGCAGAAGCAGGACATGTTCAAGCAGCCATTGCGCTTCGCGCCGGGCATTGGCAATGCCGGCCTGCACAAGCTGCTGCGCTGCCCATGCCAGCGCGTCTCTAGTGGTTGCGAAATGCATCACGTGCAGTGTACGGTTTTGGTTGCCGGAATGCAAGCCCGCACACAACACATGAAAATTTGCATAAGGGAACTTACAGAAAACTAATCGCGCCAATCCCCTCCAGTTCGGCCTCTGGTTGGCCTATTTCTTTTCTTCCTTGGGCTTTGTCAAGACAACGACATCATCCTGCACCTCAACGACGAGCCCGCTGGCTTGGGCCACGTAATTCAGAAGATCGTGCAGCGAGACTTGCTGGAGACTCATGATGACCTTGGACTTGTTCTTCTTATCCATGAGCACAATCTTTACGCCGGTCTTTTTTGCATCATGCTCCTTTGCTAGCGCCGTGATGATCTGAACTGCGTCCGCGATATTTGCATCACGAATATCAACTTTCGGAATGATGATGGAGCTCAGTTTATTCGTGAGTGCTATCGTTTTGGGATTGCTGATGCTTTGCGCGAAACACAGTGTGCCCATCAGCATTGCGCAGATAATTATGATCCCTGTTTTCATTGCTTGATGCTCCTATCGTGAACTGTTATTCTACCGTATAGATACTTCACGAATTTGATGTTTATTGAGTATAGCAAACCCGCTTTGAAATGTCAAATCATGCCGACCAGCCGCAATTGCTGTTTGTGCGGCGGGAGGGGCAGCGTGATTGAGCACATGAGTTTGAGACAAGTATGCGCCAGCGCCGCAGTTGGAGTACAAGCTTCAGCGTGACTTTGAACATACCAGATTCGCTCACGCGTGAACTCCAACGGGATCATCCGTGCGCATGCGCCCAGCCGGCCTCCGCATTGCGCATCTGGAAGCAGTGATCGCCGCACGGCGGCGGCGGGCAACAAAATCCCCCGACCGCGCGGCGCGGCCACCCCCTTTTGACAAAGGGGGACGGTAAATTCGCGGCACGGAGGCCGCTCCCACTCTGGAGAAGCATGCCCCGCGCGGAGCGCGTGGCGCTTCCATGCGGTTGGCGGGACGAACCAGGCCGGCGTTCCTTGCGCTCTTTTGTGACAGAATATGAATTGCCATGACGCCGCGATCGCCAGGCGCAGCGACAATCGACAAAAAATGTCGATTGTGCGGATGAATTTGTTTGAAGGAAATTCTCGCGCGGCGCGATAATTCAGGCGGTTGACGCCGGCGCGCAAAGGTGCTATACTTTCGTTGCTATATTATTAGCGCACAGTCGCACGTCAACGGATGTGCATCACCGACGGAGCGCACACTATGTTTGGCTTGAGCATGTGGGAAATAGTTGTGGTGGTCTTGGCGATCCTGCTGTTGTTCGGCGGGTCAGCCAAATTGCCGGAGATGGCGCGCTCATTGGGCAAGGCCTTCAAAGAATTCAAGAAAGCCGTCAAGGACGTGCAGAGCGACGTCGCGAACGATGATGACACCAAGCCCGCCAATGAGCAGCGTTCTGACGACAAAAACCGGCCCGTCTGACGCGCTGGCGGATCAGCCCAAGACGATTTTCGAGCACATTGCCGAGTTGCGCAGTTGCGTCGTGCGTGCACTGCTGGGGCTGGCGGTGGGTATGCTGATCGCGTTGCCCTTTCAAGACCGACTGCTGACGATCTTGGTGTTTCCGGCGCGCGCGTCCTTGTCGCATTTGACGTACCTCAGCCCGGCCGAGCCGTTTGTGACGCAATTCAAGTTGGCGCTGGTGGCAGGCTTGCTGCTGGCGCTGCCGTACGTGGTGTGGCAATTATGGACTTTTGTTGCGCCGGCGCTGTATCCCCGCGAGCAAACGTGGATTGCCCGTTTGTCGGGCTTCTCACTGGGGCTTTTTTGGATGGGCGTCTTGTTTGCGTATTTTGCGGCGATTCCGTTTACAATGCGGTTTTTTCAGCAATATGAAAGCAGTTTTCTGTTTGCCAACATCACGATTCAGCATTATGTCAATTTTGCGTTGGGAATGCTGGTGGCGTTTGGCGCGGCATTCCAGTTGCCGCTGGTGCTGCTGTTCTTGATGCGCACCGGGCTGGTCACACGGGCGCGTCTGGCGCGCAATCGGCGGATGGTGATTGTGATCGTGCTGATTGTCGCGGCCGTTTTTACGCCGCCGGACATTGTGTCCATGTTTGTGATGGCCGTGCCGCTGTACGCGTTGTTTGAGATTGCGCTCGGGACAGAGCGGGTCATTGCCACGCGCGCCGCGCAACGGCAGGAGCCCGCATGACAAAGCCGGCATCACCGTATGCGGTCATCACGCTGGCACTGGGCAGTCTGGAGACGAACTGCTACATTGTGGCGGAGCGCGCGACGGGTGCGGCGTTGTGCATTGATCCGGGTGCGGACGCCGCGGCGATCGCCCGGCGCGTGCAGCAGGAAGGCCTGACGGTGCAGGGCATTGCACTCACCCACGGGCATGGCGATCACATTGGCGCGGTGGCGCGGTTGCGCAAAGAGTGGGGCGTGCCGGTCTATATTCACCACGCCGATGCCGACATGCTGACCAGCGCGACGCGTAATTTGTCGACCATGCTCGGCGCGCATATCGTGACCGATGCGGCCGACACGATCATGGCCGATGCCGATGCGCTGACCTTTGGCAGCACGCGCGTGACGGTGCTGCACACGCCGGGGCACACGCCGGGCGGCGTGTGTTATTTCATCAGCGCGAGCGCGCCGCCGTTGCTGTTCAGTGGCGACACGTTGTTCCGGCGCGAGGTTGGGCGCTGTGATCTGCCGGGCGGGAGCTGGCCCGTGTTGCAGCAATCGGTGCGCGAAAAATTATATGTATTGCCGGGTGCGACACGGGTGTATCCCGGGCACGGCCCGGCCACGACGATTGACGAAGAAATGCGCGAGAATCCGCATGTGCGCAGCGAAGTTTAAAGTTTAAGGTTTTAGGTTTAAGGTTTAAGAGCAGAGACAGAATGAGCAGGCTGAGAATGGCATGAAGGCTTTGCGGGACATATGGCAGTACCGGCGTTTGCTGCGCGATTTGGTCGTGCAGGATTTTCGCAGTCGCTATGCCGGATCGGTGGTGGGGGTGTTCTGGAATGTGCTGCAGCCGGCGGCCCAGGTGCTGATCTTCGCGGTGATCTTGGCGAAGATCATGGGCTCGCGCTTGCCGGGCAGTTTGCACATGGAGCAGATTGACGATCCGTATGCGCTCAGCATTTACATTTGTGCCGGTTTGTTGCCGTGGATCGTCTTGAGCGAGACCATCGCGCGCACCAGCACCAGTTTCATTGCCCACAGCAATTTGATCAAGAAGGTGGCCTTTCCACACGTGTTGCTGGTGCTGTACCAAGTGATCAGTGGCGCGATCACTTTGCTGCTGATGTTGGCGCTGTTCATCGTCGTGATGGTTGTGACCGGTCACATGCTGGGTTGGAGCATCGTCTGGGTGCCGGTGCTGGTGCTGGTGCAGGCCCTGTTCACGTATGGGGTGGGTTTGTTCCTGGCGACGATCACGGCCCATTTTCGGGACATGCCGCAGATTGTCGGGATTTTTCTGCAGGTCTGGTTCTGGGTGACGCCGATCGTGTATCCGCGCGACTTGATGAACACGATCATGCCCTGGGGCCTGGGCCCGGCCCTGCTACGCATCAATCCGCTCTATCACTTGACCAACCTGTATCAGAACGTGCTGTTCAAGCAGGTGGTGCAGTTTGACTTTGTACCGAACACGCTGGTGCCGGCGTCGGACCAGTTTTTACTGAAACTGCTGGTGTTCAGCGGCATTGCCGTGCTGGTGGTGCTGGGTGCGAATGTGTTTTATGAGAAGCTGCGTGGCGAACTGCCGGATCAACTGTAACACGAACGTGACGACGGGTGCGAACAGGCGATGAACTGGCGAGCAGTTCCCTATAATCTGCGGATGATGGCGCGCCATGCGCTGAAGCGCAGCGCATTGTTCCACCGCTGCATGGCCGGGATGGCGGCGTATCGCGAACTGACGCCGGAGGCGCGGCGGGCGCGCCAGTGCGCGCTGCTTGAGGATGTGCTGGCCAGCGCGGCGCGGACGCGCCATTATGCCCCGTTGCTGCAGGCCCTGCAGCAGTTTGACAATCCGCTCGAACGCTTGAAAGCGTTGCCGTACTTGGAGAAAGAGGTTGTGCGGATTGCGCCGGACGCGTTTGTGGTGCCGGCCCGCTTCAGCGTCGCGGCGCATACCAGCGGCACGACCGGCACCCCCTTGCGACTGCGCCGTGATTTGTATTGTGTGGCGCGCGAGGAGGCCGGATTCTTCCAGTGGCATCAGGCTGCCGGCTGGACGACGTTGGATGAAATGGCCGTGTTGCGCGGTGATATCGTGGTGGACATTGCGCGGCGGCGGCCGCCGTTTGGCTTGCGCGATGTGTTTTTCAACCGACGGGTGTTGTCCTCGTATCACCTCAGCGAACGGACGCTGCCGTGGTATCTGGCGACGCTGCGTGCCGCGCCGACCCGGTTTCTGGCGGCCTATCCCAGCAGCGCGTGGCTGTTGGCGGAATATGTGCAGCGCACACAGGCGGCGCCCTTGGGCATGCGGGCCGTGTTTCTGGCTTCCGAAACGGTGACGCCCGCGGCGCGCGCGCTGATCAACGCGCAGCTCGGCCCGGTGCATGCCCAATACGGCAATGCTGAGCGCGTCTGCTGGATGACGACCTGCGCGGCCGGCTGCTATCATGAAGACACGCAGTATGGCTTTACCGAGTATCTGCCGTTGGGTGATGATGTGTATGAAATCGTGGCGACCGGTTTTGTGAATCAGGTCATGCCGCTCTTGCGCTATCGCACCGGGGACATTGCGGTGGCGCCGTTTGGCTGGGAAACGCGCTGCGCGTGCGGCCAGCCGGGGCCGGGCTGCGCGCAGATCATCGGCCGCACAGACGATTTTATTGTAACGCCGGACGGGCGGCGCATTGGCCGACTGGATCATGTGTTCAAGGAAGCGCAGCATGTGATTGCGGCCCAGGTTTTGCAGACCGCGCCGGACCGGATCGAGTTGCGGGTCATCCGCGCGCCGCAGTATACCACGCGCGATGAGACAGCCGTGCGCGCCGCGCTGCTGGCGCGGCTGGGCGCCACGGTCGAGGTGACATTTCGCTATGTGGACGAACTGCCGCGCACGGCTCAGGGTAAGTTTCGCGCCGTCGTGTCGGCGTGCGCCCATGCACAACACGGAGGGACATGATGCAACACTTTGAACACTGGCGCTGGCGCTGGCATCGGTTGCGGGCCATGCCGCTGGCAGAACTTTGTGAGCGTGGCTGGCGGCGCGTGCGCCGGCGTGCAACCCAGCGCGCGATCGTGCGGGAGCAGGTGCCGGCGACGCTCAGCGCGGTGCTGGCGCATGCCGACGGCAGTGTTGGCGCGCTGGCGACGGGCGCGGTGGCGCCGCCGCTGGCAGCGACGTATCAGGCCGATCTGCTGGAAGCCGCCGAGCACGTCTGCGCCGGGCATTGCACGATCATGGGCAGCGAATTCTGCTTTACGGACGGCATGGATTGGTATACCGATCCGCAGCGCGGCGTGACCTATCCGCGCGTCCCGGCATGGCAGATCAACTACCGCGCCGGCGCGCAACCGGACGCGATCATGCCGGTCTGGTGGCTGAACCGCCACCAGCATCTGATGCCGGTGGCGCTGGCCTATTTCGTCACTGGTGACGAACGCTATGCCCGGACCATTGCGCGGCAGCTTGAGGACTGGTTGGGCGCGTGCGAATATCCCCACGGCCCGGCGTGGTGCACCGGCATTGAAGCCGGCGTGCGACTGCTGACGTGGAGCTGGCTGTATCGTTTGCTCTTCAGTCACGGGCGGCCGGCGGCCTTCTCGGACGCGCTGCTGATGGCGTGGTTCCGCGCCGTGCGGCAGCATGTGCGCTTTATTAACACGCACTGGTCACGCTACTCGAGCGCCAACAATCACACCGTCGCGGAAGCGGTGGGCGTGCTGGCGGCGAGCTGCACGTGGCCGGCGCTGCTGCCCGAACAGGGTTGGCTGCGCCATGCGCGCACGGTGTTGCGCGACGAATGTGCGCGGCAAGTAGCGGATGACGGCGTGCATCAGGAACAGACGTTATCCTATCATGCCTTTGTCCTGGAATTATTGGTCAATGCGCTGATGCTGGACGACGGGCTGCGGGACGAACTGCAGCCGTTGGTGCACCGCATGGCGACGTTTTTGCGCGCCTGCTTGGTAGGGACCACCACACCGACGGAATTCGGCGACAGCGACGACGCAGTCGCCACCGGCATCTTGCCGCGCGATGCGCAGTATTACGCACAGGTGCTGGCGGCGGCGGAAACGGCGGGCACGACAGACGCGGTCAACCGCTTTGCGCCGGTGAGTGCGGCAGTGTTCTGGTACACCGGCAGCAACGGCAGTACGACGCCCAGCGCCGGCGTGAAAGCGGCCGCGTATGATTTTTCGACCGGCGGCTATGTCATCTGGACCGGCGCGGTGGGCAGTGAATTGAGCGCGAAAATCTGTATGGATATTGGGCCGTTGGGACTCGGCACTTTGGCGGCACATGGCCACGCCGATGCCCTGGCCGTGACCATGCACATCAATGGCGAGCCGGTCATCATTGATTGCGGCACCTACGCCTATCATGGTGAGCCGCAGTGGCGTGCCTACTTTAAGAGCACGCGGGCGCACAACACGCTCCGGATCAATAATCAAGACCAGGCGCGCATGTGCGGGCCGTTTCTGTGGCGACAGCACTATCGCGTGTTTGTGCATCATGCGGTGGCCAGCGAGGATCAGTTTGACGTCGAGGCCGAACACGACGGCTACTTGAATGGCTGTGATATTATGCATCGCCGCCATGTTGCCTGGCACCCGCTGCATCGCCGCTGGGCAATTGAAGATGTCTTCATGGGCACCGATGCCTGTGCGGTCGAACTGCTGTTGCACGTGCATCCCGATCGTCGCATTGTGTTGGACGGTACTGCCGCGCGGGTGTACGGGGCGGGGTATTGCCTGCACATTCAATTTCCTGCGGCACTGATTCTGCGCAGTGCCTGCGGCGAACTGGATCCGCCGCTGGGCTGGTATTCCCCGCGCTTGGGCGTGAAGGTGCCGTGCACGGCCTTGTGCGCCAGCGGCCGCGTCGAGCCGCACACGAAAATGACGACCTGGCTTTCCATCGAGCCCAGCGTGTGACAGCACCACCCGCGCCGCAGACACAGTCGCGCGCACCAGCACCGGGTGCCGCGCATGTGTTGCTGCTGGTTGAGAATCTGCCGGTGCCGGCGGATTTCCGCGCGTGGCTGATTGCCGGCACCCTGCGCGACGCCGGCTATGTGGTCAGCGTCATTTCACCGGCATCGGTGGCCTGGCCAGCGGGCCACGATCTGAGGGACGGGATTCACATCGAGCGCCACACCTTGCCGTGCGAAGCGCGCGGCTGGTATGCGTATCCGCTTGAATATGCAGCCGCGTTGTGGCATGAGCTGCGTCTTTCCATCCGTGTCTTTCGCCGCCAGCGCGTTGATGTCATTCATGCCTGTAATCCGCCAGACCTGCTCTGGCTGATTGGCCTGTTCTGGCGGGTGCGCGGCGTGCGTTTTGTCTTCGATCATCATGATCTGTGCCCGGAGCTTATTCTGGCAAAAGTACAATGCCAGGCGCCGCGGCAGTTGCGCTGGTGGCACCGCGGACTGTATCACCTAAGTCTCGTGCTGGAACGCATCTCGCACGGGTGCGCGGATATGGTGCTGGCAACCAATGACAGCTATCGGCGCGTTTCCCTCGAGCGCAATCATTATCCGGCGGACAAGCTCATCACGGTGAAAACCGCGCCCACGCGCGCGGAGATTGCCACGGCGCCGCGCCACCTGCCGCGCCACGCCGCGCCGTTGACGGTGGCGTATGTCGGGGTCATGGCTGCACAAGATGGCGTGGATGGGCTCCTGCGGGTGGTGCGCCGCTTGCGCGACGCGCATCACCTGGAGGTGTCGCTGATCTTGATTGGCGACGGGCCGGAACGCGCCGCGCTTGAACAGCTCGCGCACGAACTGGAGGTGGCGGCGCAGGTGCGCTTCACCGGCTTTCTGTCGCGGACAGACATGCTGGCGCGGCTGGCGCAGTGCGATGTGGGCGTCACGCCCGACCCGCCCGGGCCGATGAACAACGCCTCAACCATGCTCAAAGTACTGGATTACCTGCTGTGCGGACTGCCGCAAGTGCTGTACGATTTGCCGGAGAACCGCGTGACGGCGGGCGCAGCCGGGGCGTATGCCCGGCCGGGTGACGAACACGATTTGGCGGCCGTGCTGGCGCGGGTGCTCACAGACGATGCCCTGCGCGTCACGTTGGCGACCCGGGCGCGTGAACAGCTTGGCACGCTGGCGTGGGAAGACAACGGCGCGCGGGCGCTGTGCGAAGCCTACGGCCGCTTGACCGCGCCGCGCTAGAAGCAGACGAGGCCACCGGCCTCGTCATCTGCAAAACCGCCGGCCCGGCCCACGACACCGCTTCTGGCGGCTTGTTGCTGCAATGAGCGGGAGCGATCTCCGTGTCGCGATTCAATTGCATACGCAGCCTTCGCCGCACGGAGGCGGCTCCCACATTCTTGACATGAACCTTGCCGGCCTTTCTCCCCATCTCTCTTTCCGCCGACACAAGGGCGGTGGGGAGGCACTATCAAAAACCTTCACGATCCCGCCATTGGCGGGATCGTGGGTGAATGAGATTGAGCAAGACCCCGCGGCCAGATCAACAAACATCTTACTGCAAAACCATTTGTCGCACATGATTTTTCTCAGCAAGACGAGAGTGTGAAACGCCCGCCATGCCTGCAACGGGAATGTCAGTGCGGCATTTGTTGCGTGCCCCGCGTGCGACGCCGGCAGCCCATGGCGCAAACCAGCAAGACCAGGCACACGGCCGGTTCCGGCACAACAACCAAGCCGCCGGCGACACTGGCAGATTGACCATCAGGATTGGTCAGTACGATGGTGCGGTCACCGGGACTTGCGCCGGCGCTAATGTCGAACGTGGCCGTGACATTCGACGGCGTGAGATAGACGACACTGTAACCGGAAATGCCGTTGGGCGCTCCGCCGGTGAGCGCGACGGCAAGGCGGTTGGTGTAGCCCGCGCCCGGGTCGTAGAATCCCGTGCCGGTCAGTGCTAGGGAAAACGCCGTGGTGCCCTGCAGCGCATTGGTGGCGGGATTCACCAGAGCAGGCGCGGGCGAGAGCATTTTGGCAACATAGGTACGCCAGGTATTGGCTGGTGTGTTGGCATATTCCTGAATGGTCCACATACTCATGTCGTCGTTGGGATCCAGTGTGGTGGCGCTGTAATCGCCCCAGCGGTTGCGAGAAATAGTGTCCAGCTTGGTATACGAGGCAAGCCCGGCCTTGAACAGCAGCACCGTGCCCATGCTTCCCGCCGCATCGGTCGCAAGCCGGCCGCAGGTGTAACATCCAATGAACTCCGTGCTTTTCGAGCCGGAGAAACCGAGCACCACATGGCCTTGCCCGTTCGCCATGATCGAAGGATAGTAGTAACAGCGCGGATCGCTGGCAGTGGGATCATACACACGCCCGCTTTGCGCCAGTGACGGCGTGGCCGTCGCAACGTTGAGTTCCAGCCATTCGGCGGCCGCGCGGTTGACACCGGTTGCGCCGCCGCTGCTGTTCACGCCGATGCAGCGGCACGTCCACAAACGATTGTTGCGGATCATCGTGTTCTGCAAGCGCATATCGCCGGTGTCAACCGCGGTCGTGCTGCCACTAGCCGGCGCGTCGGGCGGCATGCCAAAACTCGGCGTGCTGAGCGTGCTGGATGCACCGTCGAGCGTCGGAACAATGCCGCTCCAGGTCAACCGGCGATACTGAATATCGGCATAACTATACGGCGAGGCCGCGACAATCCAGGCGCGACCGCTCGGCGCGACGGCGTCATGGTTGTGCGCCGGCTGCGGCGTGGAGTACATATCGCCAATGTTGCTCCATTGATAAATTGTGGTAATCGCGGGCGCCGGCGCGATCAGCGGCGCTTTGGCGGTGGCCAGAATCTTGGCAAACGACGAGCCGGGACTCGGGAAAATGCGCGTGCCGAAATAGACGCCGTTGTCGTCAATGCCAATGGTTGAGTGGTCAGTGAAATAGTTGGTGCCGCCGAAGCTGTCCACATGCATCGGCAGCAGATATTTGTCCCAGATGCCGCTGGTCGGGTCGCTGGTGCGGCAGACTGCCAGAATCACGTCATTGCTCGTGTTGCCGATGCCGAACTCCATGGCGGTGGCAAACCAGCGGCCGCTGCGCCGGTCATACAGGACGCGCGGATCGAACGCGCCGCCGCGTGGATACGTGACGCTGCCAATCGTCACCGTGAAGAAGGTGGCCAAGGGCACATCGCTCAGTTGCGTGCCGGTGCGGGAATAAATGGTGACATTGCCGTTAATGACCTCCATGAAATGAGTGGGGCCGATGGCACCCATGGTATCCGGCGGAAACCAGCCGGTGTCGTTGCGGGCGTTAAAGAGGGTGCCGGTAGTTTGCGGCGCACGCCGTGCGGACGCGGCAACACCGGGTTGGCTTGCCGTCGTGCGCGGCGCCGGTTCGGTGGCATACATTTCGGGCATGCCTAACGGCGCGGCCCGGTCAGTCGCCGTTAGCTCATCGTGCGCGTGACCACGCGCACGCATGGCGTCCCAGGTATCCTGAAACGGCGCGGAAGCAATGGTGAGTGCGTCACCGCGCACGGTGGCAACGGCCGCCGCACGGGCTGGCGCAGCCAATGTCGCCACGACCAATAAGGCAACAAGCCACGAGAACAGAGGACTGCGTGAAGCGATAGGGAGCTGCATCTTCATCTCCAAGGGGTGTGTGATGGCAAATAAGAATTAATACTCCAGTATACTACTTTTCGCGGGCGGTGTCAAGGGCGGGGTATTTCCTTCTGAAATTCCGCGCTGTGGACGTGGTACGCCACTGCGCCAGATACTGCCGCGCCTTTCCGCGTAGCCGCGGGTGTCTGCTTGGAGCTGGTTGGGGAGCTGCTTGGAGTCCCGTCATCGGCGTGGATCCCGCCATCGGCGTGGATCCCGCCAACGGCACGGATGGCCGCGGCAGAACAGCGGCCGCCCTCAGCGCGGACGGCTACCATACAGCGTGTCGCCGCCCTTCGCAGGGCTTTACCTTATAGCGAAAATGCAGTACTTCATTCGGGCCAAAAAAGCAAAACACGTGTCGGTCAGGTCACCGGCGCGGTGCTCCAAGCGACCGGATCGAGTTGGTAATACTGCTGCAACTGTTCGTACAGCAGCGGGTCGCGCTTGTGCAACGCACCTGGCCGCTCGAAAAACGCTTCTGTCGCCACGGCAAAGAATTCGGCCGGATTCGTCGCGCCATACTCGTCCAGCACATGCGGGCGATGATGTGCGATGTCATGCAGCAACTGCTGGTACTCGGCGCTGAAGACCCGTGCCCAGGCGGCATAACGCGAGCGCGACTCGAGCCGCGGCGCGCCGTCGGCGTGCCCGTCTTCCTGATCGAGTTGATGCGCGAATTCATGCAGCACGACATTCTGTCCGTCGGCCGGCGAGGCCGCCTCGCGCGCCACATAATCCCAGGCCAGCACCACATCGCCGCCTTGCCATGACTCGCCCGCCCGTACGCTCGGCTGTGTGGTGTAGTGCGTGCCCAAGGGCACGACCGTATCGGCCACGTAGGGATGGGGATAGACCAAAATAGCGCGCGCATGCGGGAACATGCGCACCGGGCGGTTCAGCAACAGCAAGCACGCTTCCGCGGCAATGATGACTTTCATCTCGTCGGTGATGGTCAAACCGCCGCAGCCTTCAAACGTTTTCTCCGCCAAAAATAGTTTGATATCGTTGTGCAATTGCTCTTTGAGCGTGTCCGGCAGGTGCTGGTAGAGATAAACCTCGCGCCGCAGAATGGCGCACCATGGTTGCGGAAACGGCGCGGCCACCGCCCGGCGCCGCCGGCGCTGGCGTGCCAGCGCCACGCCCAGCAGCAGCACTCCCACACCGACCACGACCGCTGTAATGAATACTATCATTCTGCGAGTATACAGTAAGAATGGGCAAGGGTCAAGCGCATCGGTGCCGCGAATCTGCTGCCCTGAACCCTGCACGCTGATGCATATCCAATATCGAACAAGGAATTACCAATGATGAAGGAAAGAATGTGAAGAGGCACTACTCAACGTGGATATTGGACATTTCTTGCTGCTCGGAGTCCCGTCAAAGGCGGGATTGGACATTCGATATGCCGCTGCACCCTGCACCCTGAATACCGAGCAAGGGAGCAACCGCCGCGCCGCGCCTATGCCAGTTCGTGCAATACCGCAAGGCCGCGTTGAATGGTCTCGTCGCTGGCGGTATAGGCAAGGCGGAAATGCGTGTCGCGTTCGGAAAACACCGAACCGGGAATGACCAACAAATTATGCGCAATGGCGCGCTGCACAAACGCGCTGGCGTTGTCGCCGGGCGCGCGCACAAAGGCGTAGAAGGCGCCGCCGGGCTTGCCGAGTTCATACTGTGCGCGCAAACTTTCGTAGACCATGTCGCGTTTGCGGCGATAGGCGGCCATCTGCGTTTGCATGTCATGGTCGAGTGCGGCAACGGCCGCTTTCTGCGCCATGCTGGGCGCACAGACAAAGGTGTATTGCTGCACTTTGTTCATTTCCTGGATCACGGCGCGCGGGCCGACGGCATAGCCGACGCGCCAGCCGGTCATCGCATGCGATTTGGAGAATCCATCGAGCAACAGGCCGCGTTCTAGCAGCGGAAAGATACTGCAAAACGGCGCGTCGTAACAGAAGGCACTGTAGATCTCGTCGGACAAAACCCAGATGCCGTGGGCGTTGCAGACCTCGGCAATCCCGCGCAGCACGTCGGGCGGCAGGACGACGCCGGTCGGATTGCTGGGCGAATTCACAATCAGCATCTTGCTGCGCGGGGTTAGCGCGTGCCGCACGCGCTCAGCCGTCAGCGTGAAATCTGGATAGGTGTCGATGAACACCGGGGTTGCGCCGATCAAGTTCACCAAATGCTTGTACATCACAAAATAGGGGTCGGCCAACAGGACTTCATCGCCGGGATTGACCAGTGCCAAGATCGCCAACAGCAGGCCGCCGGATGTGCCGGCGGTGATTGTGACATCCAGTGCATCGTCGGCTGGCACGCGACCGGCGGCGCGCAACTGGCCCAAGACGCCCGCCCGCAATTCAGGAATACCTTGGGTCATGGTGTAGCGGTTAAAGCCTTCGTCAATGGCTTGCATGGCGAGCGCTTTCAGCGGATCCGGCACATCAAAATGGGGCTGGCCAATACTAAGGTCGATCGGGTCCTTCATCGTGGCAGCGAGGTCAAAGACCTTGCGAATGCCCGAGGCGTCAATCAGTTTCAGACGGTCGGCAAGCAGCATGGTTTTCAGTTTTCGGTTTTCAGTTTTCAAGGACCAAGTTTCAAGTTTCGAGTTTCAAGTTTCACAGCAAGCTCTCCTGCTGGGGCTGCGAGGGCAGATCGAGGGCACGCACGGTCGGCATTTTGCCGAGCGGCGCGGGCGTGCTGCCAGCCGGCTGGGCGGCATAGACGCGTTTGTAAATACTGCGATCAAGGCCGAACACTTTCTTGGTGAAATCGGTGCGGTCATCCGTGTCCGTCTCGATGGCATTGCGGGCTTGGAACAGTTGGGCGTCGAGCATGTCGAGCGCATGCAACGCCAACGCTTCCAGCGTCACCGGCACGACCGGCGAGCCGAATTCGAGTTGACCGTGATGACTGAGCAGCATGTGCTGCACCTGCCAGAGCAGCTCATCCGGGAGCGTGCCGAGCTTGGCAGCGACCCGCCCGACCCATTCGCTGCCGATCGTCAGATGGCCGACTAGCTGGCCTTGCGGCGTGTATTCGGTGGCCAAGCCGGCCGAGAGTTCCTTCAACTTGCCGACATCGTGCAGTAGCGCGCCGGTGACGAGCAGGTCGCGATTGAGATACGGATAGTGCTCGGCCAGGCGCAGGCCGGCCTGGGTGACGCTGAGCGTGTGTTCGAGCAAACCGCCGACATAGGCGTGATGCATGCGGCGCGCGGCCGGATGTTGTTTGAACATGCTGGTGAATTCCGGCTCGTTAAAGATGGCATCCAACAGCGCGCGCAGGGCCGCATCACTGACGCTGTTTTTGCATTCGAGCAGGTCGCGGAAGAGGCGTTCGATATCGAACGGGGTTTTGGCCTGAAAGTCGGCCGGGTCAATTTTATCGGTGACGCGCACAGCGCGCGCGTCGCTGATTTTGACTTGCAGATCGCCTTTGTAGTTGGCACAGGCCCCGTCCACGCGCACGATCGCGCCGGGCGCGAGCACGCCAGCGAGCCGTTCGGCGCCGTCCCACACAACTGCGTTGACGCGCCCGGACTCGTCGGCCAGGACGACCGAAAGGAACATGCGATTATCGCGCGTGCTCTTGCGCTCGCACTCGGCGACCAGGAAAAAATCATTGATGGCCTGGCCATCGCGCAATTGTTCAACCAGCACTTTTTTCATCGGCAGAACCCGGTACCATTAAAACAAAACCGTACAACTGGTGTATTATAGGGAAACCCCTGGAAAAAAGAAAGAGGGCGGGCGGGATTGGATCGACCGACGGTGCCCACTAAACGCGGCGCTGCTTAGTCGATACCACTTGACATTGTGCGACATTCGTGGTACCATAGCGACAGGGTTGACTGCAATCCATCATGATCTTCTAGGAGGCGAACACATGCAGGCGAATTCTTGCGATCACCGCACCATGCCGGCCAAGTCGGGCGTGCATCTGCAATGCCCGAACAGCGCAACATTGTTCGCTGTACTGCTAAGTATCGTGCTGGTGTTGTGCAGTGACTCCAAAGCCGGAGTTGCGGCCGGTCTCACGGCGTATTATCCCTTGGATGGCACTGCTCAAGATATGAGTGGCAATGGCAACAACGGCATCGCCTACAACACCCAGAATGCAACTGATCGCTGGGGTAATGCCAATGGCGCGATGCAGTTCAACGGGGTGAGTGCGTACATCAATATCGGCAGTGCCGGCCTCTCCAACAATCCCAATGCCTACACCCAAAGCGCCTGGATCAAGACCACGTATGCGGGCAGTGATCATGTGATTGTAACGCGCAGACAACTCGAAAACTACAACATGGGCTGGTGCACGCTCATGACCGACGGTGGCCGTGCTGATCTCTGTGTGGATGCAGATTACCATCGCGTTGATGTCAAGGGCGCCTCCAATGTGGCAGATGCTGTCTGGCATATGCTTACCGGGATTCGCAACAGCAATCAATACACGCTCTTTGTTGACGGAGTCCAAGTTGCGCAAACCACGGACAATTTCGCGATGCCCGGTTCGGCCAGCAACATGTACATAGGCCGCCATGCGGGGTGGAGCAGGTACTTCAACGGTTGTATCGACGACGTGTACTTTTTCAACCAAGCGCTGACCAGCAATGAGATGTGGGCGCTTTACAGAGCGTTGCCTGGCGGCATGTTCATAACATCGGCGGCTGCGCTTGTTTCCTATGATCTGACCACGGTCATGATTGCCGGCACAAACGCAGGCGCCATCGGCATGCTGTGGGCCTCAAATGCCGCCAATAGTCTTGTCTATTCGTTTCCTGCTGAACAGGCCTGGACCACGCCTGAAATCGGTCTTGAAGTCGGCGCCAATACCATACATGTGTATGGCACAAATGCACTTGATGTGTTGACAAGTGACCACGTCATCATCACGCGCAAGGCCGCCACGCCAACCGGGCTTTCGGCCTCTGACGGCACGTTCACCGGCAAGGTCGCACTGGCCTGGCTGGCCGCGCCCGGCGCAGCATCCTACCGCATCCTGCGCGCCATGACGAACGACAGTGCCAGCGCCGCAACCATCGCTGTCGCCGTCTCGAGCACAGTCTGTAATGATGCAACTGTTGCACCAGGCCTGCTGCACTTCTACTGGGTGATCGCGCAGCAGAACGGCGTTGAAGGCGATGCCAGTGCGCCGGACAGCGGCTATCGCCAACTGGCGCCTTCAACCAGTATTGCGGCCTCTCTTGGAGAATGTACCAATGTGGTTGGCATCACATGGGCAGCCGTCGAGGGCGCGACGAAGTATCGTGTCTACCGCGCCGACAGTCCGTTGACCAATCTGGCGACGGCAATCGCCACAGATATCACAATCACGAACTACACCGACAGCACGGCCGTGCCCGGTATTGTCTACTATTATTGGGTGCGTGCAGAAAGCGACGTTGCGGCGGGTGCATGGTGTGGCTCCACGCCCGGCTATGCCCTGCTGGCGGCCAATTTCGCCGACAAAAAGACCTGGGTGATGCGCGATACGAAGAAGAAGGACACGCTGATCTGCAAGCAACTACCCGGCCCATGGAGCACGTTGCTCAACAGCAGTTGGGCACTGGCGATTATCAATGTCAGCTCGCGTGAGATCGTCAGTGGGCCGTTCGAATTGGTGACCAAGAACGGCAAGGTGTATACCTACAAGAGTCCCACGGCAACAATCACGTACACCGAGCGCTACAACAAGCGCAAGCATACCTACAAAACCAAGCTGGTGTACAAATTCGCCGGCGCGATGCCGACCCAGCCAGGCGTTTTCATGCAGCGGCCTGCGGCCCGGTGATCAGTGGCCAGTGGCCGATGATCGGTGCGTCGGTGTCTGCAACCAGACCCGGCACCCGGCAACCGCCGTGCCAGCTACGGGCACGCTTGACACGGCCGACGGCAGCGTCATAAACTGGCGTGCCGCACGACAATGTAACGCTGATGTGTTGCATATCCAGGGTAGATTAGGTAGAATTGCGGTATGAGTTCAAAGACGATCAGCGTTGTGGTCCCGTGCTTCAATGAGGAAGCGAATGTGCCGCTGCTGCATGCGCGGGTGAGCGCGGTATTTGCGGCGCTGCCGTACACGCTCGAACTGGTATTGGTCAATGACGGCAGTCATGACGGAACGGAAGCGACGATCACGCAGTTGGCACACACGGATGCGCGGGTGGTCGGGGTCATGCTGTCGCGCAATTTCGGGCATCAGGCAGCGACAACCGCGGGTCTCGACCAGGCCACTGGCGCCGCAATTGTCTTGATTGACGCGGACCTGCAGGATCCGCCGGAAGTGATCGCCGAAATGCTGAAAGTGTGGGAGCAGGGTTTTGACGTGGTGTATGGCATGCGCGCGGCGCGGGTTGGCGAGACCTTCATGAAAAAAATAACGGCGAAACTGTTCTACCGCATGCTGCGCGCCATGACCAACATTGAGATCCCGCTCGACACCGGCGATTTTCGCTTGATGACGCGCCCGGTGGTCGAGGCCGTCAAGCGCATGCCGGAGCATGCGCGCTTTCTGCGCGGCATGGTGAGCTGGGTCGGCTTCAAACAAACCGGCGTGCTGTATGAGCGCGCCAGCCGCGCGCATGGCGAGACCAAGTATCCCTATCGCAAAATGATCAAGTTTGCCTGGGATGCGATCACGTCATTCTCGGCGCTGCCGTTGAAAGTGGCGACGTGGATTGGCTTTGCCGTTTCGCTTGCCAGTCTGGGCATGATGGTCTGGAGCGTGATTGCGCGCTTGTTGCAGTTGCCGGGCTTGCTGCCGGGCTGGACGTCACAATTTGTCGCGATGCTGTTTCTCGGCGGTGTCCAGCTCTTTTTCCTCGGCATGATTGGCGAATATGTTGGACGGATATTCGAGGAAGTGAAAGGGCGGCCGTTGTATGTGGTGAAACAAGTGATCCGCACTGCGGCATGAGCTGCAAGTTACAGTATGTGCGCGGGGCGCTTGGCTGGCTGCTGACCCGTATCTGTGCTGGTCCGCGCGAGTTTTGTTGCGACGGGCAGTCCTACCACTACTTCACGCATTGGTACAATTTCACCGCGTTCAACGAACGGCGTGTTGAAATACCAATCGCGTGGCAAGTCGTGCAATCGTGCGCGGGTGCCGGCGCAGTGCTGGAAGTGGGCAATGTGCTGTCGCATTATGGCGTGGTTCACCATGACGTCGTGGACAAGTATGAAAAATCAACGTATCCGGGATTGATGCGCGCCGATGCGGAAACGGTTGAGACCGGCAAACAGTATGATTTGATTGTGAGTATTTCGACGTTCGAACATGTAGGCTGGGATGAAGAACCGCGGGATGACGCCAAACTGATGCGCACCATCGCGCATCTGCGCCGCTTGCTGAAGCCGCAGGGCGTTTTATTCTTTACCGTGCCGCTGGGCTATAATGCGGTGTTTGATCGTTTGCTCGCGGCCGGAGAACTGGCGGCCGGGAAAATGTTGTTCCTGCGGCGCGTGTCCTGGGCGAACACATGGATTGAAGCGCCCTACGCGGCAGTGCGCGCCGCCACGTTCAATGCGCCGTATCCGTTTGCCAACGCGTTGGCGGTTGGCTGGTTAGGCCCGCTCGCGTGACCAAGCCGACCCGGGGCACCGTCAGATAACCTGAAGCTCCGGCAACGGAATGATGAAGTGCCCGCCGCCGCGAATAAACGGCTGCTCCCGGGCGATAAACTCATTCATGAAGTGCCACGGCAGCACCAGCAGATAATCCGGTTTGCGGCGCCGCATGTCATCTTCGCTCACGATCGGGATCCAGGATCCCGCTGTGAGCAAGCCGTATTTTTGCGGCTGGCGCTCGGCAATGCCTTCAATCATATCCGGCCCCAGTCCGTAAAACTGCAGCAGGGTGTTGCCTTTGGTGCTGGCCCCGTAGCCCATGACTTTCTTGCCTTTGCGCCGCAAATCGCCCAATAAATCCAAGGTTGACTGCTTGAGCACGTGCAAGCGCTTCATGTAGTCTTGATAGACGCCGGGGTTGTCCAATTGCAGCTCGCGTTCGTACGTCAAAGTTGAACGATAGCGATATTGCCCGATGTCGCGTAAGAACACCGGCGCATCGTTGAGGGGGTTGCCTTCCTTGGTAATGACGACCCGGAAGCTGCCGGCGTTGACATCGTTAAACTCGACATCCAGCACCTTAAGCCCGTGGCGTTCCAGCAAATACTGCAAGGAAATCAGGGTGTAGTACTCAAGGTGTTCATGGCAGATGTTGTCGAATGCGTTCTGGATGATCATCAACGGGGTGTAGCTGAGTTGCAGAACCCAGAGGCCGTCATCCTCCAGGCAGTCGTGCACGTCGGCGACAAAGCGATGGGGATCTTCAAGACCATAGAACATCGCGATGCTGGTGATGATGCGAGCTTTCCGCCCGCCGGTCAGCGACATAAACGCATCCTTGGTGAAAAACGAGGCGGCGTGAAACTGACAATGCTTTTGCGCTTCCGCCGCGAGGTTTTCCGCGGGGTCGATGCCCACTTTGACCAGCTCGAGTGCGGCGGGATAGCAAGCCAGCAGCGTGCCGTCGTTGCAGCCAATGTCGAGGATCACATCCCCGCGGCGTGGGCGGATCCACTCCAAAACGCCATCCACGACGGCACTCAATTGCCGGCACATCGTTTGATTGGTGCCTGAGCGGTACCAATACTGGCGATAAAGTGGCGCGCGCTCAATTGAGTCCATGAGTTGCAGCAAGCCGGATTCTGCGCCGATCCCCAGGCGCAAGGGCGCCCGCGGCGCACGCTCATCGCGCTGCGGGTAGAAATTAGAGACATACAAGTCCCCGAGGTCAATCACCGGCTGCAATGCCTTACCAGATAGTCGGCAGGTCGTGCGCATCATTCGTCCTCATTAAGTTAAGCGGGATTCGCCAACAGTTCTTGATATGTTTGCTCCAGCACGCTTGCGCTGAAACGCCAGTTGTGTTTGGCTTTGAACGTCAGGGCTGCGTGCTGGAGCTCGTCCAGGTGGGCAAACGCCCAGGTGATCTTTGCCGCCAAACCCTCGGCAGTAGCGGGAAACAGCGTGACCGGTTCTGCTTGGCCCGCCAAGTGCTGCGAGGCAATGCAGGGCTTCTCGTACGACGCGGCCAGGTTCAGGACCGCGCTGACACGCTGTGGCACCACATACGGCAGTACCACCAGATCAGCCGCGGCCATCAACTGGGCAAGCTGGTCGTGCGCGATAAACCCGTGCCAGGCCACGCGTGGCGCCAGCGCTGTTGCGCGTTGCTGCAATGCCGTGTGCCATGCTTGATAGTCGCGGGTGGTGCGTATCCGCACGGGTTGGCCACCGGCGATCATGAGCCGTGCCTGCGCCTGAGGGAGTTTTTGGAAGACATCCAGCAACAGGTCCAAGCCCTTGCGCCAGTCCAATGTGCCGAAGAAAAAAAGCACCTGATCAGCATCCGTATAGCCCAGATCACGCCGCGCGCTGGCGCGCGCCACCAGGGGCACATCCTGATCCGTGCCGATCCGCACAATGCGCGTGGGGCGCCGGATGCGCATGCTGCGCAGCGCGTCGGCAAAAATCTCGTCCTGCACCAATATCACATTCGCGCACGCCGCCACTAGTCGGTAGTAATTGACGAGCAACCCGCGCGCCAGAAATGCAGGAACGGGAATGCCGGACTTGGTCAGGAATGTCTGACTCAATCGCTCGGGCGGGATGACCTCGTGAAACGTGATGACGACTTTCTTCCGCAGGATGAAGCGGATCAGCCCGATCATGACAGGGATGAACGGAATGGTGAGGAAAGGGCCAAATTGATTGAACTCATGCTGCAGGTGGACGACCCTGACGGCGCGATACGTGCGCAGCGCACGCAGTATGTGCCACCAGTAGAGAAGGCTGCCTTTGCGCCAGCATTCGTCCACCCGCAGCGCGCCGTCATAGTGCACGGCGGGTCGGCCGGTCTTCATATTGGTGAGCACGACATGTTGCTGCTGGGCGTCGTGCGCGAGATTTCCCAAGAGAGACTTGCTATACGCCGCAAGCGCGCTCAGATACTGTTGCGCAGAATCCTGCTGACCGGCGGCGGGGTAAATGACAATACTGGCCACCGTTGGTGCGGTTGCTGTCACCGTGCTTGCCATGGCACATAAGGGCACGCGCTGACAATCATGTTCGCACAGCACGTGCTGTGTGCCAACAGCAGGCGGCCTGCCGGTCGTCCTGGTCGGGTAGCAGTCATGACTGTTGTCGCTGTCGCACAATAGCTCATCCGTGTGGTTCCTGCACCGTCGGGAACATCCCTACTAGTGACAAACAATAATGGCAAATATAATAACACAAAGCCCCAGAGCTGTCAAACGAAGCGCGGAACTATTTGCGGCGACGAGGGCGCGCCAAAAACACATCCGGCTTTCTTGTTGCTGCATACGTCAGCAGCCCAAGAATGGTGAACACACAGGTGATGTTGCCGGCAAAGATGTCCTGCAGGCACTGCGCGAAAGGCACCCACTTGATTTGGCTGATTTCCGCGTTGTCAAACGTTTTGATCTTCTTGAAGCGTGAACTGACATAAAGGTGCGCGGGCGCGTCAATCACATCATTACTGAGCATATATGCAAAGAATTTCGTCACACGGCCACATTCAAACCCGGTTTCTTCAAGGCACTCGCGGCGCGCCGCTTGCTCCAGCGTTTCACCTTTGCCGACGCGGCCGCTGGGCAGTTCCCAACTGTAGTCATTGATCAGATGGCGGTATTGTTTGACCAACAGAACCTTGTGGTCGCGTTGCAACATAACGCCGACGCGGACGCCGCGATCGGCGACATAATACGTCTTGTTAGATCCTTCAAACCCTGCCTGCACCGAGTAGAGCCGGACGTGCTTGTTTTCAAAAAGGACGGTCGGCGGTGAGATTACAATTGGTTTCATCTAGGCGTTGCTGCAAAGCGCGTGCGTGTGTTATAGGTAACTGTCCCACTGCTGCGCAGCAGTGGCCGGACCTATTGTAGCACATGCGCCGGGTTCTGCGCCACTACCGCCGGGCGGGCACGCGTGTTGAGAATTTTCGCGCGCTGTGCTATAATTCGACCTGACAATATATTTGAGAAATTAACTTGGAGTACCATGCGTAAAATTGTCGCGCACAACGCGCAGCAGAGCCAACGTGCTTCTAAGCACGGAACCGTGACGGCCGCAGGCATAGTGCTCGTAGCAGTGCTCCTGTTTTTCTGGCCGGTCGTGAGTGGCCAGAAATATTTTTGGGATGATTACAGCAATGCCTTGTGCGTCATGACACCGTTCTGGGCCAAACAACTGGCCGGAGAGCAGTTGCCGTTGTGGTGTTCGTTTCATGACGGAGGGCGGCCACTCGGCGAGCAAGTGGCCCACTCGGCATTCTACCCGCCGTATCTTGCGCTGGTGCCATTTGCCAGTTCAGCCAAGGCCGCCGAACATGTGTTTGCGCTGATCTGCGTGGCACATGTCGGCTGGGCCATGCTCGGCCTGTGGCTGTTGCTGCGCCAAATGAAACAGACGCCGGCCGCGGCGCTGCTTGGCAGTGTCTTGTTTGGCTTTTCCGCCGGGGTGGTCTTGCGGATTTGTTCCGGCAATCCGATCGCCGGCGTGAGTTGGCTGCCGTGGATTCTCGCGGGCATTACCTATCTGACGCAACGTTCGACGCTGACCCTGCAGACGCTGGCCATCGCAGTACTGACCGGCGCGGCGTACGGCGTGGCGACGATGGTGGCCCTGCCACAATGGCATGTCTGGATGACGCTGCTGTGCGGTGCATATGCGCTGTTGTGCATGGCCCAGGTTGTACGGACGCAATCCGGTGCGGCACTGCTACGGGTCGTGTTGTTGGCCGTACTGGCTGGCGGGGTGAGTTTGTTACTGAGTGCGGTGCACGTCTTGCCGATGCTGGCGTATGCGGCGGAATCGAGCCGGGCGGCGTCCGCTACGTATCGCGAAGTGCAGAACCACGTGCCGTGGCGGATGCTGCTGACGAATATCATCCCGACCCTGTTCGGCCGCGTGGAGGGGCCGGGCAGCAGTCCGCTGTGGAACTTGTATTGGGGTGGCACTACACCGGCCGATTTCTGGGCGTATTGGGAGCGCACCAGTTATGCCGGCATCGCCGCGGTCATGGCATGCGTGCTGGCGCCGTTCTGGCTCTTGAAAACGCGCAACACACGCGGTATGTTCTTTTTCTGTGTCGCGCTGTTTGTCATTCTGTTCATGTACGGTATTGCCTCGCCGTTTCAGTATGCCGTTGTCCAGCTCGTGCCGATCTTGAAAGGGTTTCGCAACCCGGTGCGCGTCTCATTTCTGCTGGCATTCGCGCTGGCGGTGTTGAGCGCGCAACTGCTCGATTATGTCTGGCCGACGGTGGCGTGTGATCGGCGGCAGATAGTGCGGCGCGGCTTAGGCTTCGGCGCGCTCATGGCAGGGTTGGTCATTGTGGCGGCGGTGATGGGAGCTCGCTATGCGCCGGACGAGCAATGGCAGGCGCAGTTCTCCGCGATGCTGCGGCTGGATCGCGCGGCCGCGCAGGATGCGGTGCACGCCGTGCTGCATAGTGGTATGCTGACGCAATTGGCGCTGGTGGGCGTGCTGGTGGCCGTGTACATTGCCAGCGGGTTCGGCAAGTTGCGCGGCGAGACAGGCAAATGGTGTGTGGTGGTGGTCGTGTTTGTTGATCTTTTCCTTTTCGGGCACAAGTTCAATGCCAGCGTGCAATCGCCGGTCGAGTTCAACGCGCACAATCCGATCAGCGCGAAATTGAAGGAGTTGCAGGACACGCGCCCGGCGGCCGAGCGCTTTCGGTTCGAGTGGGACCCGTACGCCCAGGCCAATCTGCGCAGCGTTGCGTGGGAAGTTGACTGCTACAACGGCTACTGCATGAATCAGCCGATGTATCTTGAGCAGTTTCGGATGGCGCAGGGCAAGAATCCCGAGCGCTACCGCGATTTGCTGAATGTACGCTATCGGCTGCAGCAACTGCAAAGTCAGGAACAGATGCAACGGCTGGGCCCGACAATGCCTGCGTGGGCGCGGCCGTTTGCACAGCAGTTCGGCATTGCGGTCGAGCAGCGCAGCAATGCACTGCCGCGCGTGTGGTTTGTGCCCGCGGCGGTGGTGATGGCGGACAGCAACGCGGTCGAGTATGTGCTCAACGCCGCGTTTGACCCGCGCCAAGAAGTGGTGCTGCATCCTGCCGCGGCGATGGATGTGGCACTGTTCACGAACGCAACGACGCGCGGCAGCGCGCAATTGACCGCCTATGATCACGCGCGCATGACCGCGGACAGCACGGCGGATGGCCCTGGCTATGTCGTGTTCAGTGAATGGTATTTCAATGGCTGGCGCGCGACTGTGGACGGCAGTGCGGCGCCAGTGCTGCGCGCGGACGTGGTGTTGCGCGCCGTGCCGGTGCCGGCGGGATCACACACGCTCACGCTTGACTATCATCCGCGCGAGTTTTATGTTGGCGCGGCGCTGTCGAGTGTGGGCGGTGTGATTGTGCTGACGGCAGCGCTGACGTGGCTGGTTGGTTGGATCAAGGGGCGGCGATGAATCCAGAACTGGCTGCTTGGAGTCCCGCCAGCGGCGGGATGGTCGGTGCTAAAGAGTGCTGGTTTGGCCAGGCCCGTCCCGCCACAGGCGTGGAGTGCGGATGGGAGCGGCCCCCGTGCCGCGAATCTGTGCGGCAATCGCCGCATGGAAGCGGCTCCCACTTTGCAGAATGTGGGAGCGGCCTCCAGGCCGCGAATCTGCGTTGGTTACCACAGCATTTGTCATGAAACGCGCACGACAATCATCTGTAAGTGTGACTGAACCGCCCGCGCCGGCGGCACCGATTCGTTTCGCGCCGGATGCGCGCGCGCTAATCTTGGTTGTCGCCGTGACGGTTTGTGCATTTCTGCCGTGGGGTATCGTGCGGGTGCCCGGGATACTGGCGTTGTTGCTTGTTCTGCCGGGCTGGGCGGTGCTGCGGTTACTGGCATTGCCGTTGGAACGCTGGGAGCGGATCGTGCTGGCGGTCGTCATCAGCGGTGCCATCTCGGCCTGCGTGGGCTACCTGACGGCCTTGGTCACGGGCTACAACACGGCGCTGGTGGGCAGTGCCTTGGTAGGGACAAGTGCGGTGCCGTGTTTGTTCCAACGCAGGGCTGTGACAGTGCCACAGGATGCGCGTGGACATGTCCCCTGGAAAGTGCATTTTCTGATTGCGCTGTGCGCGTTGCTCGGTGCAGTGTATGCGGGCTATCAGCATCATGTGACGCCGCAGACGTGGCCGTACAAAACCAACGATCACGGCATGTACCTGACCTTGATTCGTGAATGTGCCGCGAGCGTGCCGCCGCTGGATGTGCAAGTCTTGCCGCAAGAGCATCGTCCGCTGCGCTATTACTATTTTGCGCATTTGCTGTGGGGCATGGCAGTGCGGCTGACGCACGGTGCGCTCACGATCGAAACGGCCTACCTGCTGATGGCGATGGTCGCGCGGGTGTTGGCGAGCTATCTTATTTTCATGGTTGCGCGCAGTTTGTTCTCGCTGCGGGCGGCCGCCATTGCGGTGGTGGCCTATACCGTGGTGGGTGGTTTCGACTGGCTGCCGGACTGCGCGCTGCGCAGCATGCAGGCATTGGCAAACAATGGCGCGGTGACCTGGCGGCAGTGGTTGTTGGCCAGTGATGGCTGGGCGCCGTGGTACGGCTCGATGTCCCACGCACTTTTCGCGCGCGCGGCCGGTTCGGCGCATCACCAGTTTGCGATTAATATCGAATTGGCACTGGCCCTGTTGATCTTCCTGCCGATCGGGCGCGTGGGCTGGTGGTACGTCGTGCCGCTGATGCTGTACGCCATGATCGGATCATCCATGTGGACGTGCGTGCCGATCTTCCCCGCCATAGCCTTGTTCTTTGTGTGGCAATGGCGGCGCGGCAATCGTCAATTGTTTTACCGCGCACTGCAGGCGGGCGCGATCATGCTGGTGCTGGCATTGCCGTATCTGAACGAACTGGCCGCGCCGTCGAGCGAAGCGGCGTCGGGCGTGCGGCTGGGCATTGTGCAGTCTCTGCGGCCCGAGCCGACGATTGTGTGGGACATGGCCATCGCCGAGCGGGTCTGGGGGCTCAGCGGATTGACGAAACTGCTGGATGTGCCGCTGCATTATTTTGTTGAATTTGGGTTGCTGGGTGTGGGCGCGCTAGTGTGGCTGCATCGCCGCCGGCGTGCACATGCGCCGCTCTCGTTGCCGCAGCAATTTTGGTGGTGGCTGGCGGCCGGGTCATTCCTCAGCACCGTGTTTGTATTGGACAAATCGGCCTGTAATAATGTGGCGTTTAACGCTGCAAATCAGACATTACTGGCACTCTTGTTTTTCGCCGCGGCGTGGGCTGCGGACGTGCTGACACGTGGCCTGCGCGGCTGGCAGTGGGCGCTGTTGTCGCTGGCGCTGCTGCTGTCGCTGTCGCAAGCGGCTGCGGAATATCTGCGCATGCTCACACCGGCGACCGCCGATGCTGACAAGCTGATCATGCGCGCAGTCGCGCTGGCGGTGAAAGAACGCTTGCCGGCCGAGGCGATCGTGCAGGGGATCCCGTCGTATGATGGCGTGTATCGCAATCAGCATTACTATTTGCGCCCGGGTGCATTACCCGATCTATGGGGCGCACAGCAAGGCAGCAAGAGCCAGCGCGAACTTGAACAACTGTACCGCGCGATCGTCTCCGCGTTCGCCATGCCGGACGCGCGCCAGGCCCAAGCCGTTTTTACGCAGCTGGGTGTGACGCACATTATCGTCGGTCCGCACGAACGCAAGGAACTGGCCCGGTTCAACCAACCGGGGCAGGGATTGGAGAAATTTGCGCAGAGTGACAAATTCAGCGTGTTCTTTTCAAATGAAACCGTGCGGATGTATGAAGTTGAAAAGTTTTAGGTTGAACGGTTTTAGGATCAAGACATTGAGAAAACTATGAAATGTTTGGTGACGGGCGGCGCGGGTTTCATCGGTTCGCATACCGTGGATGCGCTCGTGGCGCGCGGCGATGTCGTCCGCATTCTGGACAATTTGCAGAAGCCGGTGCACCAGAAAGGCAAGCCGGGCTATCTGTCGGCAGCGGCCGAGTTTGTCGAGGGCGATGTGCGCGACCGGGCCACGCTGCGCGCATGCCTTGAGGGTGTTGACGCGGTCTTTCACTTTGCCGCCTACCAGGATTACCTGCCGGATTTCCATACGTTCTTCGATGTGAATGTGACGGCGACGGCGCTGCTGTACGAAGTGATTGTGGCGCACAAGCTGCCGGTCAAGAAAGTGGTGGTGGCGTCCTCGCAAGCGGTGGCGGGCGAAGGGCTGTACCGTGCGGCGGATGGCAGCACGTTTTGCCCCAGCACGCGCGCGGTCGAACAACTGGAACGCGGGGTCTGGGAGATCGGTGACGCAGAAGGCCGTGCGGCAGTCTCCGTACCCACGCCGGAAACCGTGGCAAATCCGTGGAATGCCTATGGCATGAGCAAACTAGCCGAGGAAATGGTGGCGCTGCGGCTGGGCCAACGCTACGGCATACCCAGCGTGGCACTGCGCTATTCGATCGTGCAGGGGCCGCGCCAGTCGTTTTACAATGCCTATTCAGGCGCCTGCCGCATTTTTTGTCTGAGCATGTATTTTGACAAGGCACCGGTCGTGTATGAGGACGGCCGGCAATTGCGCGACTATGTCAACATTCATGATGTGGTGGACGCGAATCTGCGCGTGCTTGATGATCCGCGCGCGGACTATCATGTTTATAATGTCGGCGGCGGGCGCGGCTACACGGTCTGCGAATTCGCCGAGATCGTCCGGCGCGTGTTTGACAAGGACATTCAGCCCAGCATGCCGGGCAAGTTCCGCTTCGGCGACACCCGCCATATTGTCTCGGACATCCGCGCGCTGCAGGCACTCGGTTGGGCGCCGTGCCGCACGCCGGAAGAAAGTGTGCGGGAATACATCGCGTATTTGCGGCATCAGACTGACATCGAGGACATCCTGGCCTACGCGCAGAAAACGATGCAGACCATGAATGTCGTGCGGGACGCGAAACGATGAGTGTGGCCATGAAAAGCACGCAGGTGTGCACTTCACAGGTCTCAGGTTTCAGGTTTCAGGTTTCAGGTGCCGACACTGACGACCAGACCACCGCTCCCGCTTTGCAGACCGGGAGCTGCGCATGAAGGCATTCCTGCTGGCAGCCGGCATGGGCACGCGCTTGCGGCCGTTGACGGATACGCTGCCGAAATGTCTGGTGCCGATTTGCGGCGAGCCGCTGCTGGCGATCTGGTTTCGCTTGTTGCGCGCGCACGGCATTGACGAAGTGCTGGTCAATGTACATCATCTGGCGGACCAGGTGCACGCGTATGTTGCGGCGCACACGCCGGCGGGTTTGCGGGTTGAACTGGTGGATGAGAAAACACTCTTGGGCAGCGCCGGCACGGTGCTGGCGCAGCGTGCATTTGTCGAACATGACCGCGAGTTTTTCGTGTTGTATGCCGATAATCTCACGAATGTGGATTTGACTGCAATGCACGCGTTTCATCGCGCGCACCAAGCCACGTTCACGATGGGCTTATGGCATGCGCCCGAGCCGCGCGCCTGCGGCATTGCCGAGCTGAATGCCGCCGGGCGCATCATCTCCTTCGAGGAGAAGCCGGCGCACCCGCGCAGCGACTTGGCGAATGCCGGCATTTATCTGGCCACGCCGGCCGTGTTGGACGAGATCCCCACGCAGGCGCCGCCGGTGGATTTTGGGCTGCAGGTCCTGCCGCGTCTAGTTGGGCGAATGTACGGTGTGGCGCTCAATGGCTATCTGCTCGATATTGGCAATTATGAGCGGCTGGCGCGCGCCGAGCGCGAATGGCCGCATGTGTCTCACCCCCCAACGCTCCCGCCATGATCATCACCCAAACACCGTTGCGCATCAGCTTGGCCGGCGGCGGCACCGACCTGGCCGCGTTTTACACGCGCGCGCCGGGTGCCGTTGTCAGCGCCGCCATTGACAAGTTTATTTATGTCATTGTCAATCAGCGCTTCGACGATAAAATTTATCTCAGCTACTCGAAAAAGGAAATTGTCGACCGGCTGGACGACATCCAACACGAACTCGTGCGTGAGGCCCTGCGCATGGCGGGCGTGCGGCAGGGGATTGAAATTGCGATCATGGCCGACATCCCGTCCGAGGGCTCGGGACTGGGCTCGTCGAGCAGTCTGACGGTCGGCTTGCTGAATGCGTTCCATGCGTTTCGCGGCGTGCAGGTGCCGGCCGAACGATTGGCGGCCGAGGCCTGCGAGATTGAGATCAACCTGTGTGGCAAGCCGATCGGCAAGCAGGACCAGTACATTGCGGCCTACGGCGGTCTGTGCCATTTTGTGTTCCATCCTGATCAGCGCGTCACGACGACGCAAATGCCGTTCGGCAAAAACGAGTATGACCTGGGCAGTAATCTGATGTTGTTCTTCACCAACATCACGCGCAAGGCCGACCCCATTTTGCGCGAGCAGGTGCGCAACACCGACGACAAATTCGCCCAGCTCCAGCGCATTGGCGCAATGGCCGCCCAGGCACGCAGCGCCATCGAGGCCGGCGCGCACGACATGCTCGGCGCGCTTCTGCGCGAGAATTGGGAACTGAAATGCGCGCTGGCGCAGAGCATCACCAAGCCGGAGATTGATGCAATGGTGACGCGTGCCATCCAGGCCGGTGCGCTGGGCTGCAAGATTTGCGGTGCGGGCGGTGGTGGATTTTTGCTGGTCTACTGCCGGCCGGAGCAGCAACCACCACTGCGGGCCGCACTGGCGGAATATCGTGAAATGCCGTTTCACTTCGAGAAGCACGGCAGCAAAGTCATTTTTCATCTTGAACGCTATGTGTGGAAATGACTGATGCGAAAGTGCACGCGCTGTCGGTCGTGATGCCGTGCTACAACGAGGCCCGGCGCCTGCCGCCGACACTGGAACACACCCTGGACTATTTGCGCCAGTGCGGCGCTGATTATGAGATTATCGTGGTGGATGACGGCAGCGCGGACGAGACGGCCGGCGCCGCCCACGCCGTGGCGGCGCGGGATGCGCGGGTGCGCGTGATCCGCTACACGCCCAATCGCGGCAAGGGCCATGCCGTGCGCATCGGCATGCTGGCGGCGACCAAAGCGGCGGTGCTCTTCATGGACGCGGACAATTCGACGGAGATTGAGGAGGTCGAAAAGTTCGCACCCTGGTTGCAGTCCGGCGCGTATGACATTGTGATCGGCTCACGCGCGAATGTCGGCGCGCAGCTGGCGCGGACACAGCATCCGGTGCGCAAGATGCTGGGCAAGTTGTACGGCGTGCTCACGCGCACGATTGCTTTCTACGGCATTCACGACACGCAGTGCGGCTTCAAATTGTTCACGCAGGCGGCGGCGCAGCGCGTGTTTGGCGAGTTGCAGTCGCCCTCGGCGATTTTCGACATTGAATTGTTGATGCGCGCCAGTCGCGCCGGGCTGCACATCAAGGAAGTCGGCGTCAAATGGACGCACGATCCGGAATCGCGCCTGACCTACAACGCGCGCAAATCGTTGCTGATTTTCCTGGAGCTGCTGAAGATCAAGTGGCGGCTGGGGGCGCTGCTGCCGGTGCGGGCGCGGACGCGGCCGCGCCTGGTGCCAGCGCCTGGGCGCTGAGTTCTTTGACGCGCGCCATGGTCGCCGCGAGCAGGTGCAGGAATTGGGCGGCGGTGGTCGCGCCGCCGCAAACGCGATGTGCCAATGCCGCCACCGCCGGGCCATCGAGCGGCACCGCGTGAATCTGTTGGTCCTCGAGAATCTGCAGGTAGTGTTCCACGCGGCGTAACAAGCGATAATCCTCGGCCAACTGTTGCGCGGCTGCGGCGTCGAGCACGCCCTGCTCCTGCAACAGGCGTAGTGCGGACAGGGTGGTGCGGTGCAGCACCTGGGGTGCGTGACCGGCGTGGATGAGCTGCAACCCCTGCACACAAAACTCGATGTCGCGAATGCCGCCGACACCATTCTTCACATCCACGCCGGCGCGCAAACCCGCGGCTGATTTCTGCACGGCCAGCGTGCGCAGATGCGCAATGCCGGTGCGCACCTGTTCAGGATCATGCGCTGCCACCAAGCACTGCCGCAACATGCCGAGAAAGTATTCGCCAATAGGGAGGACGCCCGCGATCGGGCGCAATTTCAACGCGGCCTGTAATTCCCACAACTGCGCGGTTGTGCGATAGTACGCGATGGCCATGCTGGCGCTGGGCGCCCACTCGCCGGCACTGCCGTGCGGCCGCAGACGGAAATCGACGCGATAGGCAAAACCTTCCGGCGTCATCTCTGAGAGATCCTTGCGGACACCATCCAGGACGCGCTGATACAGTTGTTTGTGCGACCATTCCTCGCCGGTGCGCGTCTGGACCGTATAGACACAATCGTCGCACAGACCGAGCAGGTCTATGTCGGAACTGTAGTTCAGTTCATCACCGCCGAGTTTGCCTAAGGCCAGCAGGCACAGATGCCGCGCGGGCTCGTCAATCTGCCCGACCGACACCAGCGTATCGGTCAGCACACGCCAGCGATACGCCAGCGCCGCGCTGGTCAACGCATCGGCGACCAGTGACAATTCGTGGATCGTGTCTTCCAGCGGGACATGCAGCCACAGGTCGCGCGTGCCAATGCGCAGTAACTCACGCCGGCGCACGCGCCGCAGGCCGGCGCGCCAGGCATCCGGCGTTGCCGTGCGGGCCATGTCGCGCAGTTCGGCGTCGAGCTCGGCGCGCTGGCGCAGCGCACGCACCACCTCGGGCGTCGTCACCCAGTCAAACAACTCGGGCATTTGCACCAAGGTGTCTGCCAAAAACTGGCTGCCGGCAAAAATGGCGAGCAAAATTTCAAGGCGCGCCGGTTGCGATAACAATTGTGAGAAATGCTCGGCATGCTGCTGCACTACGGCGACGAAGTGCTCCCAATTGTTGAGCGCCATGTCGGCATCCGGGAGCGTGCGCAACATATCACAGGCCAGGATGGCGAGGCGCGCGAACTGCTCACGTTGGGCACCGGTGCCGGCCAAGGTGCGCAGATTGCGATAGGCGCGTCCGGCATCCTGAAAGCCGGCATGGTGGAGGATGGCTGCCTGCGCGTCGGACGGCACGGCCTCGGACAGGATCAGGTCGGCGACCGTGCCGATGTGCGGACGGGCCAGGGCCGCGCGCCCAAAATGGTGTTCGACAAAGGCGCGCACGACGGCCGTGTGCGTCTCGAAATCAAGGTGTAGACGTTGCGCGGCCGACAGCGCCTCGGTTTCGGCGTAGCCCATGCGACGTGCCACGTGTGCGTATTCATCAGCCGCCGGCGCGGGTAAAAACAAATCCTTGGCTGAGCCGCGCAGCATGCGCATGGCATTGATCAGGCGGCGCAGGAAATCATAAGCCGTGAGCAAACGGGTGGATTCCTCCGGGTTCAGGATGCCGGCCTGTGCCAGTGCTTCGAGCGCGGCATGAATCCGCGGTGTACGCACGGCCGGCGTGGTTTGCCCGTGCAGCACTTGCAGCATCTGCACATCATATTCAACGTCAACCAGGCCGCCGGAACTGAACTTGACATTGGGCTGCGCGCCGCGGGCGAGCTCGGCGCACTGTTTACGGCGCAGTGCCAGCACGTCGTCGGGATTGATCGCCGCGGCATGGTAGACAAACTCGTCGCGCACGCGCTCGAGCCGCGCGCCAAAGGCGGCATCGCCCGTAATCATGCGTAGGCGCACCAAGGCCAGGCGCTCGTACGCCAGCGCCGGCCCGCCCGGTCCGTAATAGTTGCAGAAATTTTCGAGGCTGGAGGCCAACGGACTGGCATTGCCATACGGCCGCAGGCGCAAGTCGACATGGAAAATGCCTTCGCGTTTGGCGCGGATGCTGAGCGTGGTTTCCTGGGCCAGGCGATGAAAAAAATCAGCGTTGCTGGTGCGGACGGCACCATCGGTTTCGCCATTGTCGCTGTAGACAAAGAGCAGCTCGATATCGGAGGCATAGCCTAGGGCCGCGCCACCAAACTTGCCCAAGCCGAAGATGGCATACTGCGCCGGCGCGCCCGCCGCCGTGCGCGGCAGACCGTATTTTGCGGTAAGATGCGCAGAGGCCATGGCGCAGGCCGTGCGCACGATCAGCTCCGCCAAGCCCGTCAGGCGCTCGGCAAACGGGCGGAAGTCATGGTCGGCATCAAGGATCTGATCCAGGTCAGTCAGGAAAATCTCACGGTCCTTGAACACATTGAGAACATCGCGTTGCTCGGCCAAGGTGGCGGCATGCGCCAGCGATGCCTGCAGGTCGTGCTCGAGTGTGGCAAGTGGTTTGCTAAAGCGGCGGCCTTCGACCTGCGGCGCGAGCATGGGCAGCAACGTTTCATACTGCTGCCGCACAAAATCCTCCCAAAGAAAATCGCTCGCGCCCAACAAGCGCGCCAAATCCTGCAAGGCGTGCGGATTGGACAGCACGTCCAGCCACTGGCCGCGACTGGGGGCGCGCAGGACCGCGCCGACCAACTGCTCAAAGCGTGCCAGCGCGGCGTACGGGTCGGGCGCTTGCGTCAAAAAGTAGGTGAACTGTTTGGTCAGTAAGACGGAAAGCTTGATTTGATTCAAGGCCTCGTCATCGCTGATCTTCTCGCCGCGCGCATCGGTGACATCAATCTGGTCCTCGATCCGGCCATCGGTCGTGCGGATCACGACGCGCTCGATTCGCACGGACTGTAGTGCCAGCGCGTTGGTCAAGGTATACAGAAAGGCGGGCGTATCCTGGGCGACGACACACAAACGCGTCACGCCGGAGAGGGCGTTGTTAATCGTAATGCGCACGGGGAACAGCGCGGCGCGGGCGTCAACTTTTGCGCGCGCCAGCCAGCGCGCGACCAGCTCATTGACGCGAGCACGGGCCTGGTTGAGCGCCTCGCCGCCGCCGTGTTCGAGAATTCCAATCACCTCGCGCAGGGTGGCCTGCAAGCTGGCCTGCCATTCACGCGGATTGCGCGCATCAGCGCGCGTGCCGATGAATCGATCCACAATGCGCCGGCGCGACTGGGGACCCGCGTCGGTCGCGCGCGAGGTGAACACATCGCCGGCGCGAATGCTGAAACCAATCCCGGCCAGAATGCCGGTGATGAGCGAGAATTCATACGGATAATCAAAGGCCAAAATCGTGCACTCAAGTGTGTCATCGCGACGCTGCTCGACCAGCAGGATGACGGGAGTGTCGGGCGCCAAGGCGGCCAAGGCACACACCTGCGCGGCGATCTGCGGCGTGCTGAAGCAGGCAAAATAATCCGGCTCCATGCATGCCAGATGCGCGGTTACAAACGCGGGCGCAACTGCCGGGCATAGGCGGCACAACTGCTCGCAGGTGGGCTTCATGAGGTCAGTTGCCGGCGTGGGTCATGAACTCGCGCACGCCATTGAGGAACATTTGCGAGGCCATGATGGTCAAGAGCATACCCATCAAGCGTTCGAAGGCCGCCAACAGGCGCGGACCGATCAAGCGGCTGATGGGCGCGGAACACAGCAATATCACGGTTGACAATGCCCAGGCGCTGCACACCGCGCCGAGCCAGACCGGCCAGCGTTCCGGCGCGCGGGTCATCATCAGAATAATGGTGGCGACAGCCGACGGGCCGGCCAGCAACGGCGTGGCCAGTGGGACAATGAACGGTTCGCCGCCGGTCATTTCGCCAAACACGCCGTGCCGTGAAGGAAAGATCATGCGTACCGCAATCAAGAACAAGACAATACCGCCGGCGATGCCGAGTGCCGGTTGATCCAACTGCAAGGTTTGCAGGAGCAGGCGCCCGCCAAACATGCAGATAATCAAAATCAGCAAGGCAATCAACATTTCGCGCGCAATGACGCGCGTGCGCCGCTGCTCCGGCACCGCCTTCAGCAGGGCAATACAGGGAATCAGGTTGCCGGCCGGATCGAAGACCAGAAACATCAGCAATGCGGCTGAGAAGAAAGACATGCCAAGCTCCGTTGATAACCAGCTGCGCAGCGGGAATATCCCACTGCACCATCCGCATAGTATAAGATAAGACACCCGTCCGGTCAACTGGTGTAACGAACAAACTGCATCGGCAGAAACGCCGCACGGAGGCGGCTCTCCGCCCGCCGTTAGTGCATGCGCCTGCAATTGCACCGTGGGCCTGCTTATGCTATTATGTACTGGACAATTCACCGGTACTGCCATGAGGAGAACTGAATGAACCCGAGACGAGAAATTGTTGTGCTTGGCCTGTGCGCACTGGCACTGCAGCACATTGCGCCGGCGGCGGTTGAGTTTTCGCAGGGCATGCAACGAACGGTGCGCTTTGACCAGCAGCGCTGGGCACTTGCGCCGGCGGCGGCCGCGGCGCCGGTCACCGTGCGGGCTGAAAAATGCACGCCGACCACCGCGACAATCGTCTGTACGGTGCCGGGCATGACATTGAGTGACGTGGCGTGGCGCGGGCAGCACTTCACTGAATTGACGGTGGCAGACGCGGGCATCAGCGCCGAGATTGGCGCGCCGCAACTGCCGGTCGTGCGCCGCATTCTGGTCGCGCCGTTGGGCGCCAAGATCAATGTGCAGGCGATCGGCCTGCCGACAACCATCGC
>Ga0268284_1000100_pt1 | contig 80068 bp, 57 predicted proteins | sample saktaG_14_FD_190137 | JGI IMG/M metagenome (GOLD analysis project Ga0268284, IMG submission 190137) | Saline water microbial communities from Sakinaw Lake, British Columbia, Canada - sak_2013_06_06_40m | ecosystem: Environmental > Aquatic > Non-marine Saline and Alkaline > Saline ...
TGATAAGCCTTTCAGCGTTTGAAAGAACACCGATCAAAAAACTCTTTTTAAACGAAGAAAATCAAGATATCAAAGAACAAATTTATAATCAACTGAAAATGTTCTAACTAAGACGCAACGCTAGTGATACATGGATTTAAATTTAACTATTCGAAATAAAATATTATACGATCAACATATTCAATGTCTTAGTATTTAATGGCGTTTAAAAATATACATAAACCTATCAAAAACAAAGAAAATAATTTGTTTTTTTTCCACTATATCCTTTACTTCATTTCAAAAACACTATCAAAAGCCATTTATTACTACAAAAAAAGGGCTTCTGCAGAAACAGAAGCCCTAAATAAAAATGTAATTTATTTTATTCGGTAATCAGAACTCTTCTTGTCAGGCTGGCATCCTTGCTCCTGATCACCACTGTATATAATCCTGCCGAGGATGATCTAAGATCTATCACCTTCTGGCTTTTACCGTTAACCGTCATCTCATAATCTTTATAAACTTTCACTCCCAGTTGGTTATAAACAGTAATGGTGTATGATTCTATTACCGTGCTGACGATTGACACCGTGAATAAACCATTGTTCGGTACAGGATAAACGCTGATCCGGGTTCCGGGCAATTCATCCAATCCTACGAAGAGCACCTGCACGTGGTTGGATTCATCAGAGCTGCAATCGTTTAAAGTCACGATGGTCCAGTAATAGCCTTCTTCTGTTGCCTGGTAGTCCTGGTCAACAGCTCCGGGAATCAATACTTCATCGTAATACCATTGGTTACCTGCAGGTGCACTGCTGTGCAGCAGGTATGACTCATCAACAGTCACCACCGGTGTTGCCGGAATCGGGTTTACCCTCACCTCATAAGCCGGTGAAGGAGTACCGAAGCCGCAAATATTCTCTCCGGATACCGTGATATCGCCTGTTACAGCATCCAATGCAAAATCAACTAAGATGCTGTTGGTATTTCCTCCATGGACGATAGTAGCGCCTGCGGGCACGATCCAGTTATAACCCACAGCATTGGGAATCGGGTCTACTGAATAGCTAACACCCTGTGTTCCGGCGCATAGCTCTGGTGTACCGGTTATTTCACCGGCAGCACCAGGGTATGCCATAACGGTCACACCGAAGGTTGCCGGAGAGGCTGCGGAACATCCGTAGGCATTGGCATAATTCACAGTGACAGTCTGGGCGCCTGCGCCAAACCAGTTCACTTCGATCTGGTAGGTTCCCTGTCCGGTCACAATCGTACCGCCTGAGGTAACCGTCCACACGTAATTGCTGTACCCCGTTTCCGTGGTATATACATGCAGACCTGAATTTACGCATGTCATATTGGAACCGGTGATAGTCGGTGTAGGCAGGTTACCGACCGTGACATTAAGGGTTGTCGGTGCGGCAGCAGGGCAGCCGCTGGCACTGGTATAAGTTACGCTGACGGATTGAGCGCCCGCGCTGTTCCACTTAATGGTGACGGCGTTGGTTCCTGCACCGGACATGATCTGGCCACCGGCGGAAACGGTCCATACATAACCGGTCATTCCGGTTTCTGTGCTGTAAACATAGCTCGAAGTAATACAGGCCACGTCCGGGCCGGTAATAGTGGGCACAGGCAGCGGATTAATGGTAACTGCCAGGCTTGACGGGCTGCCGTTGCCGCATACGCTCGTGCCATAAACGGTAACATTCCCGGAAACAGCAGAACTGTTATAGCTAACTGTAATACTGTTCGTACCGGCACCTGCTGTTATGGTTCCACCGGGAGGTACTGTCCATACATACCCTCCATAGGCATAAGTAATAGGTGGAACGGTGTAAACATGTCCGGAAGTTGCCTGGCAAATCGAAGTCGGGCCGGTGATAGTACCTGCTGCCAAAGGGACCGGGCAGAGTGTGGTGAACACCTGGTCTTCACCATAGGTCGTACCGGCCGGGTTCTGCCCGACACAGCGGAAATGATAAGTTGTGTTATAAGTCAGGCCTGAGATGTCAGCATAGACAGCAGTCGGTGTGTTACCGGTCACTGTTCCCGGTATCCCGGCGATGGTATAGCTATATGCCGCTGTCAATCCCCACTCGAAAGTAACCGTAGCATCCTGGTTATTGGCATCTACGGTTCCGTTGAGGCGTGCCGCAAAGTTCCCGATGTTGGTCGCCGGGTTGGTAGTAACTACCGGAGGAGCTGCTCCGGTCATAAAGCTCAGGTCAGCTCCGTACGTCGTACCGGCAGAACTCGAGGCGACTACCCTGAAGTGGTACAATGTATTGATTATTAAACCACTGATATCCGCACTGACAGGGGTAACGACGCCTCCATCTACCGGGCTCTGGTCAGCACCGACAGTAAACCCATAGGCAGTTGTCTCTCCATATTCAAAGGTAACGGTCGTCGAATTACAAAGTGCATTGACCGTACCGTTCAGGGTTGCACTGTTATTGCCGATATTGGTGGCGGCCATGGAAGTTGCCTCAGGTACGCCGGAAGCAGAAGTCGTTATAGTCATATCATTCCCGTAAACAGTCACACCTCCTGATGTCACGCCTCTTGCCCTGAAATGCCAGGTAGTTGAAGCTGGCATGGAAAGAGCTGCGCTAATGGCAGTCGTGGTTGAACCTGTTACGGTTCCAGGGGTTCCGGCCATTGAGCTGCCATAAGAAGTAGTCGGTCCGTAATCAAAGAAACTATCTACCGTCAGCCCGTTGGCATTGATCGTCCCGTTCAGCATACCTCCACCGCAATCTACGCTGGTAGCTGCCATTGTAGTTACTGCAGGGTTTATACCGAATTCATAGGCTCCCATATCCGGTGGGTTTGTGCGATTCATTCCGGTGAAATCGGTGGGGACAGCATCAAGGTAGAATCCCAGGTTATCAAGGACCATATTTGTCGGCATAAGGTCTGTTGCCGAAACGAACAACGGATCGATATTCTGAGAGTTAGCGTCCTGGGCCGTCGCAATCATCCAGTCTGTAAGGGTGACCTGTGCTCCTCCCAGATATCCGATTTTAGCATTGATCCCATCCGGGTAATAATCATTGTAATCAATATTGGTAAATACTGTATTTGCAGAAGCACAATAAATTGCGTAAGCCGTGTTTCCTCCCGTACCTGATGCTGTGGTCATCGAATTCTTAAGAACATTGTCCCTTATATCCAGTAATGTAATACCGGAATAGATTGAAATGCAGGAACTGTAACTCGTCGTATAGGAAGCCGATAATGTAGCTCCTGACATAAAGATCGTATTATGATAGATCATTATATTTCCTCCGGCATAAACATAAATACCAGCCGGGTCATAGTTTTGGGAACCCGGATCTCCGTCACTCTTAATGGCATAAATGAGGTTATTTTTAATTAAGGTCGGTGTGGTAGCATCTGATGCATAGTAAATACCATAACAGCCATATCCGCTAGTGCCCGTATAATAAAAGTCGTGGATTTTATTATTCTGGATAGTGGTATTGGTAGAACCTGCTATAATATAAATGCCAGCCTGGTAGGTGTTTGTATTACCTGCAGGGGCTCCCATGATCTCATTTCCGCTAATCAAAGTGTTATCAGCCTGGCTGAGAACAATCCCGCGGTACTGGATGGCAGTAGCGTCAACCATGGAACCAATTAAATTATTGGTGATCTGTCCGTTGGTCGTGGGAGTTCCTGATACTCCTGCAAACTGGATACCCTGTCTGGCGCTGTAAATTTCATTGTTATCAATAACAATATTGTCATATCCTCCACCAGCAGCGTTTAAAACAATCGCATATGTCGTGCTGGAAACCTGGCTGCTGGCTTTAACCATGCAATTTTTGATGGTACAGTTGCTGGCCGGATCGCCGCTGTTATTAAAGACGCCTAGCGTATAAGTATTTGCAGCAGTATTTGTGTTTTCCCAGGTGAGGTTTCTGTCGCTTCCCCCGCTGTTAGAACCGTCGAGGATTATATAATCACATCCGTATAGTACGAGGATTCCTGTAGTTGGCGCTCCGGTCACTGTTGCGGTGACACCTGCTTTTGGTTTAAAGGTCACGGGTCTTGACGGATCCATCCCGGCATAAGGATAAATGATCAGTGGGAAAGTCTCGGATGCAGAATAATTTGCATCCCAGAGTTCAAAGGTCACCGGTGCAATCACCTCTTTCACGTTAAGGTCGGCAATGGCATCTGTCAGGGTCGTATAAACCTGTCCTGCGCCTACCGGGTAAACACCCGACAGAATACCCACAATTGTATAGGTATAAGGGCTTGTGGGCGGTGTACTGACGGCCGGTGGGTTATAAGTGTATCCGCTGGCTCCAGCAGATGGATTTGCACCTACATTTGGTGTTGGTGTGACAATATCCTGTGCAACGATGTAGTAAGACACGACATCATTCAATACAACACCCGCTCCAAAAGTAAAGGTGTAGGTATCTCCGCTGACCCAGGTGGCTGTGGCCGGAGTATATGAACCGCTGTTGATTTTCCAGTACAGAACCGGCAAACCGATACCGGCTGTCGGCACCCCGGTGGCATCTGTGATCGTGGTAGTCAACGTACGATTGCCAAAGCCTGAAGTATTGGCTAATGCAGTGAATGCCATATTCGGTGGTGTCAGGTCAAGAATGATCCCTTCGAATTCATCGGCACCAATATCGGGGGCAGAGCCTGTTCCGGCATATCCTGCATTTCCCTGGCGAATGTCACCATCAAAATCGTCAGTTATATCAGTCACATTGACTGCTCCACTCTCTAACTGAGTGGCAATAGCTGTATTTATATGGAGGAAATTTGCACTCGCACCTGATGTACTTAGGAATGATGGATTTTCACTGACGGAAGAGGCATCGTTCGGACTTACGAACCCTTTAAAATCCGATATGGTCTCTTTCGCATTGGTTCCATCAAAGAAAATCAGGTTATTTGGCCCGGGTGTCCCTGCATAAAAATCATTGTTGTTGGAGGCAGCGCCGTAAGTTGTCAATGTCGTGGATGAACGCTGGTAAGCAATGGTTTTGCCGGTTCCATTAGGCGTTGAAGCATCAACAAAGATATTGTTACGAAGCGTGACGGTAGGCGTAGTGCTGGCATATACAGCAGCGGTACCGAAATTGGTCCCGGCGCCGGTTGCATTCAGGTATACGCTGTTATAATATGCATTTATGGTTGTTCCACCACCAAAATATATTCCCGTTACAGATGGTGCGGGGGCTGTCAGGCTTGAATTAGGTGCATTGATATCTCCAACGAGATTATTGAAAATATTTGTAGTTACCGCACTGGTGACATATATCCCACGAGCAGTACCCGTTGCACCATTTGCTGTAACTGCATAAATTTTATTATCATAAAAATTTAAGCCGGCACCTCCTCCTGCAAGATAGCTTCCATAAACAATGGAAGCAGCTCCGTTCGTTGTAATGTTATTTATATTATTACCATAAACATTGGGTTGGTACGTTGGAGAAACAGTTCCTCCTATGTACAAGCAGTAAGTAGAGCCTGATACGGTAATATTGCTGAAAGTATTATTATAAATATTTGTCCCGGAAGTAGTGCTGCCATCTCCTAGATAAGAAGTGTACATCCCATAGATTGTACCTGTAGTATTATAGGTAATATTTGAAAAGGTATTGTTGAAGAGTGCTTTCTTGGGATAGGGAGAACTTGCCCCGTCAGAATTATAGAACATATAAAATGTTCCGGTTCCTGCCGTTGCTGCATTGATGTTCGAGAAATTGTTTCCTGAGAAAGTCTGTGTACTTGTGCCTAATGAAGAAGCACCTGAGTAATAAATATAGAAAGTCCCCGACGCTCCCGTCCTCGTATATCCGGTTACAATGCTGTTATCATTGACATTAAGTGCAACCTGGGTGCTGGTGCTGTTGTACATCAGGTACTCGGATCCGCTGTGATTCATTGTCAGGTTCGTCCAGGTATTGTTGCTGATGGTATTGTTTGCAACACTAGCCGAATTGTATATAAAATAAATTGAACCTGTTCCGGTAGTGACATGGTCGTAATTGGAAAAATTATTCCCGGTTATATTCAGGGTTGTTGCGGTTGTTCCGGAAGTATTATATATGCTGTACAGGATTCCCGTGTTGGCAGTGCCTCCAGGATAGCTGCGGCTGAGCTGGTTATCGGTAATGTTTATGGTCCCGGGGCATGCTCCTGAATTATAGATCAGGTAAGAAGCACCGGACGTAGCATTCGTAGCATTATTTGAAAACGTATTGTTTTGTATGTTCAGGTTCGTTGCGGAAGCAGCATTGTTCCATATACCATACCATGCGCCTGTCGTAGTTGTCGCACTGGTACAATTGGTTATGGTATTATTGTTTATACTAATGGTATTGTCTGCTGCAGTGGCGCCGATCCCGTTTTCTATGACGGAAACCTGTGTCGTTGTTCCACCTCCATTTATAGTAAGCGTATTATTGTTGATGTTGACATCGGCACTGGTCCCGGATTGGGCGTAGATACCTCTTAGCGTAGAGGTATGGTTCACACCTGAGCCATCATTATTATTAATGGAATTGTAGGAAATATTTGCTCCCCACTGATTACTGGCTCGTATTCCAGCCGCCGGGTTTGAAGCCCCCGTAGCCCCACCATAATTCAGGATTGTGTTTCCGGTTGATAGAGCTGAACCGCCGGCATCGTTGCCTGTATCTCCTAACGTAAAGGGAGTGGCAGCTGCATAACCATATAATACAATTCCATAGTTACAATTCTGCAAGGTATTGCTATAGAACATATTATATGAGTTGGTACCTTCAGGCACCGTTGGTGTCACATTTGTCGTTTGGGCATCGACTGTTGCGTTTATAACATTGATTGCTTTTGAACCCTCGACAGAAGGTCCACTGCCAGAAGCATTATTTTCCCTGCTCAATGTTACCACGCAATTTTTAATGGTATTATACTTGCAACCGTTATCAACGGCAGCTTTAAACAATGCGTAACCATATTCCATAGTAGCCGGATTGGTTGAATTCGGATCATAAAGATCAATTCCATTGATAGTGACATAGTCTGATCCAACAAGGTTCCAGATGCCATCCTGCACTGCCGAGCCAGGTGTGCTTGTTCCTGTGTTTGCCGTAATCAATGGATTTGCTCCGCCGCCGCTTTTTTGAAAAATAATCGGATTGGCTGCAGTTCCGGTCGCGGTCAGTGAAATGACAGCGGTTATTGTTTCTGTATGTCCGGAAGCTACATTAAAAGTAACACCACCCGCGCCAACGCCCTGGGCATTTAAAGCTGCAACTGCAGCCTGGATGGTTGCATAATCACCGGGGATGGTTTTTGTCCCGGTTAACTGCCCGAAAGTCATTTGCACAATAATCAGGGCAAAACTTAATAGTAATAGTTTTTTCATAATTGAAAGTTTATAGGTTAAATAATAGTCGGCAGAAAAGTGAAAAAAGAAGAAAAATCAGCAGGATAGTGGCAAAAGCTATTTTATCCTGTTGTTTCTGAATGTATTCGACTTTTTCAGTGATAAAGATAATTCTTTTTTAAAAGAATAAAAAAAAACAAGGAAAATTTTTATTTTTACATCTATTCTAACTATACTCTCAAAATTTAAAGACCTTGAAAAGGATTCTTTTACTATTCATTATTCTAATACCAGCTCTATCAATCGTTGCACAGAAAGAGGCTAACTTCTGGTATTTCGGACACTACGCCGGCATGAATTTCGCCCTGGGCATCCCGGTAGCTTTGACAAACGGTGCTCTCTACACCGGTGAAGGATGTTCCTCTATTTCAACTTCCACCGGAAACCTGCAGTTTTACACCGACGGCCGGTTTGTATATAACAAGGATCACAGTCAAATGCCACATGGAAGCGGCCTACTGGGTCATTCATCCAGCACCCAGTCCGGGATCATCGTTCCTAAGCCCGCCAGTACCACTCAGTATTATATTTTTACCGTCGATGCCTATGATAATAGCCTGGCCAATGGTTTGTGCTATTCCCGTGTTGATATGACGCTCGATGGCGGCCTCGGGGATGTGGTCACCTCGGAAAAAAATATTTCCCTGATCCCTTTAACCTGTGAAAAAGTGACTGCTGTGGGGCATAGCAATGGCATTTCAATATGGGTTATTACTCACCAATGGGGCACCGATGCATTCTATGCTTATGAGATAACTACTGCAGGAGTGAACCTTACACCCGTTATCAGCCATACCGGACCTCCACTTATCGGGGATATGCAGGCTTCCAAGGGTTACATTAAAGTATCCCCGGATGGGTCAAAAATCGCCATGGCCAATAACACCGCATTTATGGTCGGGATTTTCAGCTTCAACCATGCCAACGGAACCGTAACCCACCTGGTGACAGACTATAACTTTGTAAACCCTGGAGGAAATGACCCGGGCGGGCCCTATGGCGTTGAGTTTTCAGCAAACAGCCATTTGCTTTACATCGGCGAATGGAAGGCAAACCGCAAGATTTACCAGTATGACCTTACCTCAGGTGACCCCACGACAATTCTGAATTCCAGGGTCATAGTGGCTTCGGTCGGCCAGAGCTCCCAGCCTATTGGCGCATTGCAACTCGGGCCAGACAACCGTTTATATATCGCTAGATATGAAAATCCTTATATTTCACGGATCAATTCGCCTAATGTCATTGGCACGGGTTGTGGTTTCGTTGAAAATGCCCTTAACCTCGCGGGAAGGGAATCAACCTACGGCCTGCCACCTTTTATCCAGTCGTTCTTTTATCTGACTGCTGATTTTTACTGGGATACACCCCTCTGTGACGGCACGCCCATCCAATTCTATACCAGCGCCTCCGATAATCCCGATTCGGTTAAATGGAACTTCGGCGACCCCGACTCGGGTCCTGAAAATACATCCACACTGATAAACCCAACCCATTTGTATACGTCAACAGGTAACTTTTGGGTCACTCTCGTCGTTTACCTCTATGGGGTTGCTAAAAATGTCTTTCACATTATAGTTGTGCATGAACAGCCAGAAGTGTTTATCGGGAATGATACGACGATGTGCGCCTCGGTACCGTTCATCCTGGATGCCGACACCGGGTTTGCCCACTATTTATGGCAGAATGGCGATTCAACCCAGACCACAGTGGCTGAAACATCGGGCCTTTACTGGTGCCAGGTGACCGGTGAAGGAGGCTGTACTGATACCGACTCCATAAACCTTATCGTTAACCCGGCATATGATATCATTATGGATACTGCCATCTGCCAGGGTGAATCTTTCTTTGCCGGAGGTGGCTGGCAAACCCAGACAGGAACTTATTATGATTATTATCTTACGGCCCATGATTGTGACAGTATCCTCACAACCAATCTTATGGTTAACGATACTTTCCAGCTAGTGCTTGATATGTCAATTTGCGAAGGGGATTCCATCTTTGCCGGTGGAGACTGGCAAACGGAAACGGGCATCTATTATGATCATTACCAAACCGTTAATGGCTGTGACAGCAACTGGGTGACGAACCTCACCATTGCTAACAATATGTCCATTTATGAAAACATGACCATCTGCGAAGGCGACAGCGCCTTTCTCCAGGGAGGCTGGCAAATCCAGGCCGGCACTTACCGGGATACAGTTTCCTCCGGAACCGGTTGCGACAGTATCTTTATCACCCAGTTATCCCTTGCAGACACATTCTATATCATGAGCACCGCCAGTATCTGCCAGGGAGATTCAATTTATATTGGCGGAGCCTGGCGAAAGGTGGCAGGGAATTATTTCGATTATAAACAGACCCAACTGGGGTGCGACAGCACTATCCGGACCCAGCTGAGCATCATTGCTCCGGTTTACGGCGCTGACCAGGCTTGCATATGCCAGGGGGACTCCATCCTTATAGGCGGGATCTGGCGAAAATTAGCCGGTACTTATGATAAATACCTTCAATCCTCATTGGGCTGCGATAGCATAGTGGCGGTGGATCTGACCGTCATCGCGCCGGTTTATGGCAACGACTCAATTACCATTTGCCAGGGGGATTCCATCTTCCTGGGAGGTGCTTACCGGAAAACGGCCGGGAACTATACTGAAATCCTGGCTGCGCCTTCGACAGGCTGCGACAGCATCCTTACAACGCAACTTACCGTCAATCAGGTTTATTTATCCGAGCTGGATACGTCCATCTGTGAAGGCGGTCAGATTTACCTGGGCGGCGGTTACCAGAACCAGGAAGGTACTTATGAGGATTATTTCGTTACGGTCAATGGATGCGACAGTATTATCCGTACCTATCTTTCACTGGTATTTCTGCCAAAAGTGTTCCTGGGAAATGATACCATCCTGCAAATCGGCTCGGAACTTTGGCTTTATGCTTTTTATCCCGGTGCATCCTATTTGTGGCAGGACGGTTCTTATGACTCCATCTTAAGTGTCACGGAAACAGGGAACTACCATGTGGTGGTTACTACACAATGTGGGTTTGATACCGATTCCATCCATGTCCTGTTCGGTAATTATTACTGTGATCCCTTCGTTCCGAATGCCTTCACTCCCAATGGCGATGGGCAGAATGACATCTTCCTGCCTGTTTTCAGCTGTGAAATCCTTGAATACCAATTATTAATCTATGACCGTTGGGGCACATTGCTGTTTAAAACTAATGAACAGGGCCAGGGATGGGATGGAAGAATTAATGGTGAACTGGCCCCCGGCGAAGTCTACGTATGGTTGATTGTATTCCGGTCTGGCCTGTATGACAGGATTGTCCAGAGAACCGCAAAGGGGAATATTGTGGTGATCAGGTGAGATGAAGATTCAGTTTACATGATATTTAAAAAAAACCTGTTGTGGATATTTCTTGGCATCTGGCTGGCAATCAATTTGCTCCAGGCTTATTTCACCGGTTTGTTTAATGATGAAGCCTACTATTTTTTTTATTCCCTTGACCTTTCCTGGGGCTATTATGATCATCCTCCGCTTATTGCCATTTTCATCAAGCTGGGATACTTAATCTTCAATAATGAACTGGGAGTAAGAATTCTGATTGTTTTATTATCCCTCGGCACTATCCTGATCATTTATAAATTATCAGAGGTTAAAAATGATTTGCTTTTCGGGGTGCTTATCTTCTCTTTCATGATTTTTCAAATCACCGGTTTTCTTGCCCTTCCCGATTCGCTGCTTCTATTCTTCACTGCACTCTTTTTTCTGGTTTACAAAAGCTATACTGAAGAAAGCAATATGCTGAATGCATTGCTGCTGGGGGTGGTGATGGCCGGGATGCTTTATAGCAAATATTTAGGGATACTGATCATCTTCTTTACAGTTATTTCGAATTTTAGTTTGCTTTGGAAAAGATCATTCTGGTTAGCCGTCGTGGTTACCACTGTTTTATTTGTCCCGCATCTGATATGGCAGTACCAGCATAATTTTCCATCTTTTTATTACCACCTTCTCGAAAGAAGCCACGACGAAGTATTCCGCTGGAGTAACTTCGGCGACTACATCATCGGGCAGTTTGGCATGACCAATCCATTATTATTTATCCCCATCCTGTATTTCATCATAAGGTTTAAACCGAAAAACAACTATGACAGGTCAATGAAGATTACTGCATTAGGCAGCCTGCTGCTGCCATTCCTTTTAATGCTTAAAGGCAGAGTGGAGGCCAACTGGACCATGGCCGGCCTGATCCCGGTTTTCCTGGTTGCTTACAGGGTCTTCGAAAGCCGTCCTAAGTTTTACTGCTTTCTTTATATTACCGGTGGGTTCACCTTTGTAATTGTTATGCTGATAAGGCTATTACTGATAAACGACTTCCTTCCGGAAAAATACAGCAAGCAACTTAAGTTAGATTTCTACGGATGGAATACATTTTCACAAGAAGTCAGCCAACTGGCAGAAAACCGGCCGGTAGTTTTTATCGGAACCTACCAGAATCCTTCCCAATATATATTCTACACCAGAAAAGAAGCATTTTCCTTTAATAATGCGCTTTACCGGAGTAATCAATATGATCTGGAAGGTATTGAAGAGCAATTGCAGGCCAGGGAAGTTATGATCGTCTTTCCTAAAAAGAGTATAGCTCCTGAAGACCTTAATGAATATAGTATTAAACTGACTGACAGCTTGCTTTACCCAAACGGGAAATATCGGTACTGCGTTTTGGAAAAGGATTACCGTTCTTATAATTTCCTCCAGGCAGATATCCTTCTTAAAGATCATGAAGTTAATGCAGGCACAGAGTTGACCATCCCGGTCCTGCTCAGGAATCCAGGTGACCGGCCGGTATATTTTAATGAAGCAGAACCCGGCAGGGTTTTTCTGACATTTGTACTTCTGCAGAATGGAAAACCGGTGATTTATGAGAAGTTTGAAGATATCTCTCATTTGGTGTTAAAGGATGAATATAAAACATCCTTCAGGATGAAAGTTCCTGATAAACCGGGAATATATTATCTCAAGATCTCGATAAAAAGCAGATGGCTCCCTCCCGGGATCAATAGCAGGCTTTTTAAGATCAGGGTGAAGTAAAAAGCCAGAATAAAAGCATTGTCGTAATAATAATCAAAAAAATAATTTTGATATATGAACATAATTGTCAAATAAGTATTATCTTTGTGGCCACTTTATAAAATTCAGTTGTGCACCTCTTAGTCTTACATTATCCCCATTTATTAAATACTACCACTTTTTTTTATTAATCATTTTTATTTTTTTTCCACATGAACATTTTTGTAGCAAAACTCAGTGCATCCACTACGAGTGAAGATTTGAGAACTTTATTTGCAGAATACGGCGAAATCGTTTCCGCGAATGTTATTTTCGACAAGATGACCGGAAGGTCAAAAAGGTTTGGTTTCGTTGAAATGAAGAACGATGAAGAGGCTAACAAAGCCATCAACGAACTGAATGAATGCGAATACGACAACAGCCAGATCGTAGTGAAAAAAGCCCGGCCTGCAACAGAAGGCCCTCGTCCTCCAAGACGCGAATTCAGAAGGTATTAATAACCATTCCTGAAAAATCCTGCCGGGATGAAATCATCCCCGCAGGGAAGCGATTTCGGCAACTGCCTGAATAGCTTTTTCGATGTGATCATCCGTGTTAAACGGGCCAATGCTCAGTCGCACGGTGCCATGGATTTTATCAGTGCCTAAGCCCTGATGAACCATGGGAGCACATTGCAAGCCGGTCCGGCAGGCTATGCTGTAGTCAACATCCAGCATAGTACCTATGTCACCTGATTCAAAACCGTTAACGTTAAAACTCAGGACAGAATTTTGATTTACAGGGTCTTCCGCACAATAAGTCGTAACCCGACTGATCTGCTGAAGGCCTTTTCTTAATTTATCCCATAAGGCGATTTCCCTGGTATGCAGGTTTTCCATACCTTGCCCAAGCACCCACCTGACGCCGGCATTAAGCCCGGCTACACCCAGGATGTTCAATGTTCCACACTCCAGGCGGTAAGGGTACTCTTCCAGGTGTGTTTTCTGGGCAGAACGGACCCCTGTGCCACCATAACGCGTCAACCTCACCGGGACATTTTCCATCACATAAGATCCGCCAATGCCGGTTGGCCCCATCAGGCATTTATGACCGGTGAAAACCACCACATCAATTCCCATAGCTTTTATATCCACAGGGATCACGCCGGCACTCTGGCTTGCATCAACAATAAAATAAACCCCCATTTCCTTACAGATCTTTCCGATCTCTGCAACAGGCTGAACGGTGCCGATCACGTTGGAACTGTGATTGACCACCACCATCCTGGTGTTTTTGCGGATAGCCTTCCGGAAATCTTCAGGGTGCACATAGCCTTTGTTATCGAATGGCACATGAGTAAGTTCGATGATCCCTTCCATCATCAGGTGGTGAAGCGGACGGAGCACAGAATTATGTTCCAGCGTGGTCGTGACCACGTGATCGCCTTTTTCAGCAAGGCCCTGCAGGATCATATTCAGGGAGTCGCTTGCGTTATAACTGAAAGTTAAACGGTTTGGATCGTCTCCATTAAATAGGTCCGTAAGCAGTTTCCGGGTATCTTGCACGACTTCTTCGGTTTCAATGGCGGCATCAAAGCCGGAGCGGCCGGGATTCACGCCATTTTTACGATAAAAGCTGCCCATGAACTTGTAGACCACTTCAGGTTTAGGGAAGGATGTGGCTGAATTGTCAAGATAGATCATCGCCTGAATAGTTTGTTTTGGTTATCTGGATATTTATTAAAATCTAATAGTAAGCTATTGACTAACAGGGTTTTCTAAAACAAGTGCCTCGGCAACTATTTCAGCAACGGTCATGATTTTGACGCCAAGCTTATAGGCTGCATTCGTCTGAATAAGCTGGTCGACGCAATTATGGCAGGGTGTACATACGATGTCAGCCGCTGTATTTCTGATCTGTTCGGCCTTCAACCCGGCGATTTTCATCCGCCTTTCGTTGTATTCACCCATTGCCAGTTGTCCTCCTCCCCCGCCGCAGCAAAGGTTGTCGGCACCATGGGGCGTCATTTCCACAAAATCACTGACCGCATGCCGCAGAATGTAGCGTTGTTCTTCAATGACCCCGCCGGTTCTCACCAGGTTGCAGGGATCATGAAGCGTGACTTTACCTTTTGTCTTTGTGGGATCGACCCTGATCCGCCCTTCCCTGATGTATTCTGCAATCAATTCACCGCAGGTCAGAACCTCAAAAGGGAAAGGCTTTTTAAGATAATTCGGCGCTTCCCATCGGAAAACCCTGTAACCATGGCCACATTCAGCCATGACACACCGGCTGGCTTTCATGTGGTCAACTTCATCGTACATCCTCTGCGCTAATATCCCGGCTTCATCCATATTACCGGAAAAATACGCATAATTGGTCACATCATACATCCGGGAGGAAAGGGTCCAGCTTTCACCGGCGGCATAGAATATTTTTGCCATTGCCGATATGGATAGCGGAAAAAACTTGGGTTCCCTCGGGTTCAACGTGTACATGATTTTTTTACCGGGTTCATCAATTGGAATGGAGGCCTGCACATCATTCACCTCAAGGCGCAAATCTTCTTCAAGCCATTTTATCGTATCCACTAATTCTTCTTTTGGGATAGACATATTGTTTCCGCTCCGGATAGCAGAATCAACGGTTGATTGCAAAGTTTCGGGCACGTAACCCATGTTGGCCAGCATGGCACGCCCGGTCCGAACCAGGTAACCGATATCAACACCGATAGAACAATGTACCGTACACCGGTCGCACATGGTGCAGGCGCCATACAACAGGTCTACCATTTCCCGGATAGTTTCATCATCGAGATCCCTTGCCCCGGTAAGCCAGGGAACGGTTTTGCCGGTCAGGGTATGGTAACGCCGGTAGATGGAAGAAACCAGGTCGACTTTTTTAGCCGGAATATAGCGGGAATCCTGGTAAATATTGTAATAGATGCAACTCTCGGCACAAAGCCCGCAGTGGACACAACTGTTGAGGTGAGTCAGCAGCTTGCTGCTGCTGTCTGATTCAAAGACTTCCAGTCCTTTTTTCTTTTGATCTTCGGTTAATTCTCCCATAGAAGTCAATTTTTCACATTACCTGGTGGCCAGACGCCACGCCATCCGAAGAAGATGCCAAGGTGATAACGGGCAGCGAAAAAATAAACCGTATGCCTGAGTTTGCCAATGGGGATGTAAAGCATCAGGATTGTAAAGATAAGATAATAGGATGGTAAGACGATAGGAAGATGATAAGACGGTAAGACTGTAAGAACAAGTAGGACGGCGATTGTAGTAAACTGAAATATGGTGACCAGGAAGTTTGAAATAAAATCATCCGGGTTCGACAATACCCTGAGTTCCTTTTTAATGATCCTCTTAAGCAAGATGGCGATTCCGCAAAGAGCCGAGATGCATAAAAACGCCACGATAACATTGGCAATCCATCCTTCCGGAACCAGGCCGGATATAAAAAAGAAAAACAGCAGCAGGGAAAGAAATGTGCCCATATGATAGAACAATCCGGCGGTATAAGTAGGGAGATGAAGAAAGGCTGATTCTTTCCTTGCAGGGCTCATGGCGCCGGTAAAAGCATAGCGAACTGCTTTCCCGGTTTTACCTGCCGGACGGGAATAATCAACCGGTTTCCCCAGGCGCAGCAGCCTGATAAAATGCACCAGGCAGGCAGTCAGGCAAATCCCAAGTGCGGCCAGTGCCATCCATTGATACCATTGCAGGGCCATCATTGCAGGTTAAACGCAGCCATCAGGTTTTGGGAGGCCGGCAACCCGGCAGGCACCCCGGGCAGGGCCTAATGGGAATAACTCGTAAACTTCCCTGAGCCGAAGACCTGTTTCCTGGCAAATAGTCCGGATCATGGGCGCCATGCCTTTTTCTTCGTAATTACGGCGGATGATATTCACAATGGCCCAATGATTGTCAGTCATTTCTGTAATCCCGTCATACCTGGCAATCAAAATAGCTACCTCACGATTCCATGTTTCCGGATGTGCCAGGAAACCATCTCCATCTACCTCAAATAATCTTCCTTCAATTTCCATCGTCGGCATAGCAGTCAAATTTTATTTTTTTTCTTTTTTCTTTTCCAAATCCTCATACCGATCAGCTACCTCGTCTTCGGTAATATCAGAATCCGGTAAAACAAAATCAGGGCAGATCCAGAGTGCTTTCCTGATTGTATACCGTCTGCATTTTTTCCAGGTTTCTTCCTCCTGGCACCAGGAAGAAATATATTGCTCTTTCTTCTCGCTATCCGGCACTACAACATCAGTTTGGACGAGCCGGCAACCTCCGTAATTCGGGCATATCTTGCTCATGATCTAATTATAAGCAAGGCCGAAATTACTAAAAAACAATCAATATGTGACATTGTTTCTATCTTTACCCGCCATTCAGGCACCTTGCAATGATAACGAATTCTTTTCAGAATGAAAAAATTGCTGTTCGCATTTTTGAAGATCCTGAAAAAAACCAGGCAGTTCAGGCTAAAGCTGACCGGCAAGACCGAGGATGATATCCATGTTCAGCGCATCGTTTCAGGCAAAGCATGGGATGAATTTTGCGACCAGTTGAAACTGGCCGGCACCAGTCTGGTATTCCCGGGCACTCCCCGGGATCCGTTCCAGCAGGCAGAAGGCGTGCGTTACCTTACCCGTTTGACCCGCGCAGGCCTGGAAGCTTTCGTGGAATACAACGACCCGGCCTTCCCTGTCCTCCGGCGTATGGTCCATGAAACGGTTAAAATGGGCGCGGATAATCCGGATAATATCTACCTCAACGCCCAGATCAGCAGTCAATATGAATACCGGCTCACAGGCAAGCGCAATACGATCGATTACATCGGGTTCTTTACCCGGAACGGCAATTACGGCTCCACCGGCGGCCTTGCCCCATGCGGAAAACTTGAAAACAACCAGCTTTCCTGTGAACCTGACGGCAGTTTTGAGATCATCCTCAGCAAAACCCCCAAAGGGAAGAATTGGTTAAAGATCGAAGATGAAACCTCGTTGGTCATGGTCAGGCAGACTTTTCTGGACAGGGCATCAGAAATCCCGGCAGAAGTGTCGATCTCTAACCTCGACGGGCGAAAAGCACCGGATCCTGTCACACCGGCACAGATCGATGAAGGGTTGAAAACAACCTCCATGTTCGTTGCGGGGGCATCGCTTCTCTTTGCCCGCTGGGCCAAAGGATTTCAGCAGCATACCAACAGGCTTCCACAGTTTGACCCGGCAATCTCAAACGCAGCCGGCGGTGATGAAAGCATTATCTATTATCACAGCCACTGGAAACTGGCACCAGGGGAAGCCCTGATTATAGAAGTTGATCACCCGGATTGTGAAACCTGGAATTTTCAACTGAACAATTACTGGATGGAATCGCTTGATTACCAGTATTTCAATATTTGTATCAACAAAGCCAGTGCCCGTTATGAAAAGGATGGCACCCTGAAGGTGGTCGTATCGCATACCGATCCGGGGCATCCCAACTGGATCGAAACCTGCGGGCATACTGAAGGTACGATGTGCTGGCGCTGGTACCGGTTAAAAGCTGGTGCCGAGCCGGTTGAACCCTCCTGCAGGGTTGTAAAACTTAACGATCTAAAAAGTGAAAAACGATAAAATCATCAAGTCTTCTCATTATGGCCACCGACCATGGTGGTTCAAGGCAGTGAACTGGGCCTGGAAATCCACCTACCTGCTGGGGACTCAGTCAGACCTGGGTAAAGACAGCCTGATCCACGCAGCAAGGAAAGTCACGGGCCTGCATAATTTCGGCAAAGATTTCTGGGATGAACCGCTCGACAGGTTGCTTTTTTCGATCCGGGAAGAAGCGGGACTCCATCCCATCGGTAACTTTATCACCCGCCAACGGATGATCAACCTATTGTGTGTCCGGCTGCGGGCTGAGGAATTATTCCGCCGTTATCCGGCCATCCTGGAACAGCCGTTGCTGCCTGCCTGGGTGATCCTGGGACTGCAACGGACCGGCACCACCAAACTCCACCGGCTCCTGGCGGCTGATGAGAACCACCGCGTCCTGCTTAGCTGGGAAGCGATCAACCCGGTGCCCCTGGGTGACCATGATGGGAAACCGGATAAGAGAATTGCTATTGCCCGCACCTCCGAAAATGCCCTCCGCCTCATGGCGCCTGGCTTTTTCGCGATCCACCCGGTGGAACACCACGCCCCTGAAGAGGATATTCTTCTGCTGGATGCCACTTTCCTCAGCACGACCCCTGAAGCCACCATGAATGTCCCTTCCTATGCCGCCTGGCTTGAGCAAACGGATCAAAGCCCTGCTTATGCTTATATGGTCAAGCTGCTGAAACTCTTGCAGTGGCAAAGGCCCGGGCAAAGATGGATCCTCAAATCCCCTCACCATCTTGAGTTCATCGACCTGATCGACCGCCATTTCGATGAGGTTCATTTCCTGTGGACCCATCGTGAAGTGACGGAGTGTATCCCCTCTTTTATCAGCATGGCGGCCCATTCCAGGGTGATCTTCAGTGATCAGGCCGATGGAAACGCCATTGCCCGGCATTGGATCCGTAAAACAGGCTATATGCTTCAGAAAGGACTGGATTACCGCAATACTAACCAACACAAGCATCAATTTACCGACATCTTTTACAATGATTTAAAAGATACCTCCGCTAAGGTCCTTACCAGGATTTATCAGCTTGACGGGGGAATGACGCCGGAATTGCTATCGCGCTTTGAAAAGGCGGAACGTGAAAACCCAATGAGAAAATACGGGATCCATGATTACCAGTTGCAGGATTTTGGGGTCGATTTAAGCGATATCGAAAATCAAACAAAACCTTACCGGGAATTTATTGCCTCCATTCAAAAAGTAACGCATGACCCGGAATTATAAAAATCCTGCCAGTGCCACGCTGGAGGGAATAAGGGCCGTTTTTGCCAGGCAGGAAAAAGTAGGATTTTTGAAAGACACCGACCGGCTGGAAGGAAAAACCGTACTGATCGACGGGGCCAGTTCGGGATTGGGGTTTGCCGTTACGGTGCAACTGGCCGGAAGAGGCGCCAGGGTTATCATGGCCTGCCGGAGCGGGATACCGGGAAAAGGGGAAGAGGTGAAGAGGAGAACAGGGAATCAGAATATTGAGATGGTCCAGGTGGATTATTCAGATATAGCCTCCATTCAGAAGTTCATCGGGAAGGTTAAGGAAAAATATTCCCCGCTGGACATCGTAATCAGCAACGCAGCGATGGTTCCCAGCCAGAGCCGCAAGACCCCGCAAGGGCTTGAGGAGATGTTCATGGTAAACTATCTTTCCAAATTTATGATGATAAACGGATTATTAGAAAAAGATTGTTTCAGGAAAGATGGGAAAGAAAACCCCAGGATCGTTTTTGTTTCCTCTGAAAGTCACCGTTATCCGCCTGCTTTCGACTGGGGCTCTTTCGGGGTTTACAAATCCTACGGGATGAAAAAAACGGTGGAATATTACGGTTACTACAAATTACTCCTTACGACCTTTGCGTATGAGCTTTCCCGCAGGTTGCAGGCGGATGGCCGGCGGCCGGTTTCCGTTTTCTCACTTTGCCCCGGGCCGGTGAATTCAGGAATCGCCAGGGAAGCGCCTGCTCTCATTCAACCACTGATGAAGCTGATCTTTACCATGTTTTTCGCGTCCCCCGGGAAAGCCGCTGAACCGGTAGTTTACCTGGCGTCTTCCAAAGATTTAGAAGGCAAACCTTTTGATTACCTTTTTAAAATGTCGCGGAAAGAAATTGATGAAAAGGCGTCGGACCCTGATAATGGGAAAAAACTATGGGAGATGTCGGATAAGCTGATTAATAATCTTTCTTCTTCTGACCTGTCAGGTACTGCGCACGCCGACAGGTCAATTAATACTAAAACCTGACCGTGTCAAAGACCCGTCAGCGTTATCATTACAATTCCAGCAATTTTACTTTCTCAGGGTTTATCTCTCCCAGCCCGTGCTCACACGCACGCTTGCAAGTCAGGATATCGTCCGGGAAAAATCCGATCAGACTGGCTGAATATACATCCATGGCTACAGGATCTTTCCCGGCAAGGATCTTGCCGGGCCTGACCGTTTCCCCAGGACCGGCAGGGCCATTGTTCAGTGCACATTCGTTAGCATCCACTATGCAAAGATCAGGTTTGCGGATAAGGTTGAGGTCAGCGATACATTGTGCTAAATATTCATGTTGATCGTAAGTGTAATCGCCTTCAGGGGAATGCATATTCCGGTTGGTATCATGAGACGAAACGCCCATCATTCCCTTGAGGTTCCCTGAGTAGATAACTCCAGCATGATGTTTGGCAACAGGAACACTGATAAAAACATCTGTTTCTTTAAATTCCTTGTAGATTTTCGCTTTTTTAAGCGAGACCCCTTCCGGAATTTCCACTTCAATAAGGTCACTACCGTAACGAATACGCTGGATGACCGATTTAAGCTTTTCGAAAAGCAGGCCTCTTTCCCAATATGCCTGTGAAGCCGGCTTAAAGCAGACAATTTCCTTTGCTCCAGCCTGGAGGCATAGATTTGCCAGGCTTAATACCACATCCGGTTGTGTATAAAACCCGGGATTCTTCCAGGGGGAATTCACCAGTAATCCCACGGTCTGGCCTGAACGTACAAACTGGCCTATACCTCCCAGCGGCTCCAATAACCTGGACATGCTTTCTTCCGGATTAGCTCCTGAAATTGTCACAATATCAGGTATTTCACCACCTGAAGGTGATCTATAGTGCAGCGGCCGGTTCATTGAAAATCCTGATCCGGCAATTTGCCTTGACAAAAGGACTGCCCCACCGGCCATTAAACCGGTCTTTAAAAAATCACGACGTTTTATCTTGCTCATTTGGTATTGATTAAAAATGGAATACGCATTAAAATTAAATACTTTTTTACTGAAAGTCAAATCAGCTTAAAAATTCTTAAGAAATTAGTTGACAAACTAAATTTTTAGTTATATCTTTGTATCATATTATTATTTGTTTAAAAAAAATAAAAAATATGGAAGAATTAAAAAAAACCGGCAGGGAACTTACACGGGCTGAAGAACAGATCATGCACATTTTATGGGATAAAGGTGCCGGGCTTGTCCATGACATACTCAAAGAATTTCCCGATCCGAAACCGGCCTATAACACAGTGTCCACGATTATCAGAATCCTGGAACAGAAAGGGTTTGTCGGTCATAAAGCCTACGGCCGCACCTATGAGTATTTTCCCCTCATCACGAAAAAAGATTATACAAAAACCTATTTCCGGAGTTTCGTTACCAACTATTTCGGGAATTCCTATAAATCACTTGCCAGCTTTTTTACAGCCGAAGAAAAACTGAGTGTTCAGGAACTGGAAGAGATCCGTCAATTAATGGAAGATGAGATCTTGAAGCAAAAAAATGACAGCCATGAGTAATATTATCACATACCTGGTTCAGTCAGCGGTCATATTGGCCGTTCTCTACACGGTTTACTGGCTCTTTTTAAGAAAGGATACTTTCTTTCATGTCAACCGGTTTTACCTGTTGACTTCGCTATTTCTTTCATTAGTTGTTCCTCTGCTTGATATCCGGTTATTTACCGCTGGTCCTATTTCCCCGGTGATCATAATGCTGGATCCTGTATTGATCACTTCTGAAAAAATTGAAAAGGTAGCATCCGGCCACCTTTCCTGGTTTGAAATTGCAGGTGTGATCTACTTCACAGGTGTTGTCATTTTCTCCCTTCGTCTGATGATCCAGCTTATCCAATTGGCTATTATTATCAGACGCAATAAAATCACCCGCCAGGAGGGAACTAACATTGTCTTTGTAGACAGGGGATACTCGCCATTTTCATTTTTTAACCTCATTTTTATCCGTAAGGAATATTATGTTGATGGGAAACTGACGCCTGTACTTGCCCATGAAAAGATCCACATTCAGCAATATCATACCCTTGACCTTCTCCTTATCGAAGCCGCGATCATCCTTCAATGGTTCAACCCATTTGCATGGTTTCTGGGAAGATCCATAAAGAGCATTCATGAATTCCTGGCTGATGAAGGGGTTTTAAAGAAGGGATTTCTCAAAAGTGATTACCAGACTCTGATTCTCAACGAGGCCATGGGGCTTCAAGTAAATAACCTGACTAATAATTTCAATGTTCCACTAATCAAAAACCGTATTACAATGATGACAAAAGCACGCTCAGCATCATGGACCTTGATAAAGGTCGTGGTTGCTTTTCCGGCATTTTTTGCAGTTCTTTTCCTTTTCACAGCCGGTTCTGTGAATAATTTATCTGCCCAGGATACCCAGCAGAAAATAAAACCGGCAGAAGAACAAAAAGTCGTTACCCAGGAAAAACCACCAGCAAAAGAAGTCTATATAGTCGTTGAAACCATGCCTGCCTATCCTGGAGGAGATAAAGCCATGAACAAGTATTTTGTCGACAATATTAAATATCCTGAAGAGGCTAAAACAAAGAATATCCAGGGTAGAGTATTTATAACTTTTATAGTTGAAGCAGACGGATCAATATCAAATGTAAAAGTATTGAGAGGGATAGGCAGCGGATGTGATGAAGAAGGGGTCAGGGTTGTTTCATCCATGCCCAAATGGACTCCCGGAAAGCAAAGAGGAAAAGCGGTAAGGGTTCAGTACAATTTACCGATAAAGTTTGCTCTGGAGTCGAAAACAGAGAAGAAAGAAGGAGAACAGAAGTAATTACTTGACAACCGTAATCATCCCTTCATAGACTTTTTTAGCGTCCCTGAAGTTTTTCCCAAAAATCCGGAAAACATAAGTGTCAGGTGTAACGATATTGCCGTTCATGTCTTTCCCGTCCCAGACACAATCAGGATTTGTGATCTGTGAGTCATAGACGAGTTGACCCCAGCGGCTGTAAATAATGATCCTGAAGACATCGATGACGTCGCCGGTAGTCCCGCCTACGGAAAAACAGTCGTTCAGGCCGTCGTTGTTGGGAGTAAAGGCATTAGGGACAAAAATTTCAATATCCTCCATAATTCCAACCTCGAGGGTATCGCGGTCCCAGCAGCCATGCTCGGTTTCAGTGTACATGATCACCATATAGTTGCCCGGGGCGCCGTAAGTATGCCTGGGGCTTCCTTCACCCGAGGTGGTGGCCCCGTCTCCGAAATTCCAGTCAATGATGCTCCAGGGAAGTGAACTCTCATCCGTGAACCTGATCGTCGGGTTATCAATCGTGGCGGCCTGCGGGTCGGCACTAAAGTCGGCTACAGGCACTTCGTAGACTTCAACTATACCAAATACAGTGAGCGTGTTCACGCAACCGGTGGCGTTGGTCACGGTCAGGGTCACATCGTACTGCCCCGGGTTTTCGTAGAGATGGGTCGGGTTCGCTTGCGTTTCTGTGCTTCCATCGCCGAATTCCCAGACATAAGATGGATTTTCAAGGTTAGATGATCCATTGTTGAATGATACTTCGACAGGCTGGCAGCCGGAGGAATTGGAGGCTGTAAATGCTGCCAGCGGATCAGGATGAACGGTAAACTGAAGGTAAAAAGTTTCTACGCAACCCGTTTCGGAAATAGTGACCTGGATATTTTTCGTACCCGGTGTGCTCCAGATCACATTTGGCTGCGTCGATGCACTGGTAGGTGGGACGCCGTCGGCCAGGATCCAGGCATAGGTGGCTCCCGGTAAAGGCGCGACAATAGGCTGAAAGTTAAGCTGGACAGGCTTATTAGTACAGGAAGATCCCGGATAGGCAATGATATTGCCGGCAATACGAGGCCTGACATTGACCAGGACGGTTGTAGAATCATAACAGTCATTATTATCCATGATCTTGCATTGGTAGGTAGTTGTCTCCTGCGGGGTTACCACCGGTGAGGCACTGTTTTGCTGGCCGGCCAGGGAAGCATCGGGTGGACTGGCTGTCCAGAAATAAGTAACAATACTGACCGGTCCGCTCGTAGCGCTCAACTGAGCCGGGTAATCAATGCAAACGGATGATAAATCTGTAAAAGCCTGGACCTGGGAATAAGGATACACGTTAACCGTGAAATTCAATGTATCATAGCACCCATGAATATTAAAGGCGATGACCCTGACCTGGTGGACGCCTGCATCAGTGAGCGAAAGAGAGATCGTTTGTCCTAATGCCGAAAAGCTTAGCCCGCCGTCATCAAACCACTTCCACTCCCATCCGTCATAGGCATTAAGTTCCTTGAGACTAAAAGGCACATTAGGACAAACATTGAAATCATTGGCATTATTAAGCCTGACTGCACAGATTAACTGCGATACTTCAAAGGTAAAGCAGGTATCTGCCTGTTCACCGCAATCATTAATGATCGAAACGCAGATAGTATGAAAGCCTGCTGAAATGGGCGTATAATTGAGCACCTGTGTATTACCACCAAGAACGGGGCCTCCCAGACTGCCGTAATGCCACTGGTAAAACTGCGCCCCGCTGCATATAAGCTGGATCGTTTCACCCAGGCAGATAAGGGGCACACCGGTTATTTCCACGACAGGGAAGAAAGTTGCATTGACCTGATCCTGGTTAGTGTTCCCGCATTCATCCGTCACCACACATGTAAACACAATGGTATTCGGAGCATATTGGCCATAATCAGCCCAGGTTACGGTATAGATAGAATCGTAGCCAACGGGGTTTCCCTGGAAATACCAAATCGTTGTAAAATCCCTTCCCACATTGGTACTCTGTACTTTTATATCTGACTGCCCGTTCTGGCATAACTGGAAATCGGAACTGGCCTGCACCTCAAGCTGGCTGTAAATGATGACCGTATCTTTGCCGGGTAGATAGCCGGGCTTCCCGGTGCACCGGTCGGTAATGGTACAATAAATATAATCGGGACTGTCGGAAATGGGCGTCGTAAACTGTTCCCCGGCGCCGAACTGGGGTACGGCGGGATGCGTCCATGCATAATAATATGGCGGGATCCCACCCTGAAGAATATCAGTAATAGTAACTGTCACATCATTGCCGCAGTAGTATATATTTGAAGGTATTGGTCCGTATGTTTTATGCGTATTGAGATAAGGATTATAATCCCTTACCTTAGCCTTGATAAGACCGGAATAGCCCGCATTACCTGTGCTCCAGCCTGTATCTGCCATTGGCACATCGCAGGGATCCATCTGGTATCGGATAGACCACTTTTCAATCCCGTTCGTCCCTTCATTGATATTGTCATCGATGGCTGAAATTAAGTACGTCACTTCCATCACTGAATCCGGGATCATTATCAGGGAATCCTGCACCAATGGTGGTGTAATGGTATATTCTGAAAGTGAGGCGTTATCAATTCTCATGCGAATGAATAAAGTATCCTGCGGCAGTACGTTGGTTTTAACGGTAATGATCATATTCGAGCATCCGCCTTCCACCAGGCTGGTATCACCTGCAAAATCAGGATTATCGACTACACCTTCCACGGTCCATTCCAGGCCGTAACCGCTCATCAGGCTGAATGCCTTGAGAAATACCGCGGAATTTATTTGGTGAGAAAGGTTGTAACCCTGGATAACTATACCATTAGGGTAATCTGCTACTCCTATTTTAATCCAGTAAGGTCTGCATGGCTGAATATCTTCGGGAGATATACTGAATGGACGAATATCATAGGGTACTGTCGCACCATCGAAGATGAAACTCTTTTCAGGATTATAATTAGGTACATAGTTACCGGAGTACGGAAATGTGTGGTTAAGGAATTTGACCGAAATGGGAATGTAAGGAGGTGAACCCAGCACTCCTCTCACAGAAGCGATATTATTAGGACTCATATTACTTGGAGTCTTTTTAACCAGGATAGCCATAAAATCGCTCGCTGCTGCGCCCGTAAGGTCTATATCGGCGACTGGTGGCGGCGGTGGAAAAAGTGGATTAGATTGCCATAAATATTCCTCGGAAGCAAAAACATACTTTAAGTGGATAGAATTATAATAAGGCTTGAACTTGAACGTGATGATGGAAGGATCAACGGCCGTATCGGGTTTCATATCTCCAACAATTATTCCAACCATATAATCCATATCATCGTCCTGCAGGTACTCTGTTGGCGGTATCCCAGGTCCCCCTGGAATATAATAAGTCCCAAGGCTATCATGCGCAGGAATAGCTTGTGCACCAGTTTTATTATATCCGTTGTCCACAGTAGTAGTGGTCTTTACATATCCGTTAGAGATAATAATACCATCAGAAAATCCGATATCTGCACCTTGCTTGAAAAGGCCCACTCCTTTGGAATTGCCAATATATTCTGGATTTGAGAGCTGTCCTCCGCCAAAAAATAGAGTATCTTTGATGTATTTTATGATGTCATCCAGGAATGTTGAATCCGGAACCGAAGAGTTCACATTCATGTATCTATAAATATCCAAATCCTGGGTGAACTGGGGATAAACCAGTGTTGGCAGCAAAACAATCATAACCGTTGTGATAAGCTTTCTGGTCATGCTTACCGGGTTATAACCTTGTGGATTTCTAAAGTTCATCTTATCAGTTAGTTTTCAGAGTAATGAAACGAACCTGTAAAGTTAGGTAATCTTTCAGAAAAAGGGTTGATTATATTAGAATAAATATTTTGATACGATTTATTTGTTTCTAACCTGAAGGGGTCCGCCAAAGGAGGACCCGTTTGTACTTTACTTAAACTCAACCAGGTAAACCGGCACCTGCCAGGCCGGGTCTATCTTCTTTACAAGTAAATAATCCTCATTTTTTATATGTTCCTTCTGGGCTAGAAATAAAGCACCCGGAATTTTTTCCATGCTCACCGTGATGATCTTTCCTCTTGCGGTCGAGAGATAATAGGTAAAGATTTCATTGTTGTAACGGTAGCGAAAATAAGGATCCGGCTTGTATTCCGGGTTCCAATAGACATAAAGCGGCTTCCCTGCTGTCTCCATAGCAAGTTCGGCAGCCAGTTTCTTGGTTGCCACGACCGGGTGGGTTTTTTCCCAGGAGGGAATGATAGAAAAGTTGAACGCAATGCGCATCACCAACACGGCTATTGCAAGCCATAACAAACGGTTCAACGCCTGCTTCCAGTAGAAATAGCTGATCAATGCAAGCGCCAGGAATGTCAAAACGGATACCCAGGCTATATAGGGCAGGTCGAGGGTGAGTGGATGAAAGATAAAGACAATTCCTGCCAAACCGATAGCTGCTATAAATCCACCGGAAATATAATCGACCCAAAGATGAATCTTAAAACGGTTTTCAAAGGAATTGTAATAAAGGGCGATAAGGATCGTCATCATTAAAGGAACCAGCATCAGGATATAACGGGGATAAGCTTCGGGCGATGTCCAGTAAGGAATGATATTGAAAATAAACAAGAGGAAAAGGTACCAGAGGAAACTGTTCTTCCGGATGAATTTCAGGCTCCCTTTCCGGAAAAACAGGATAACCATGACCGACCAGGGAAGAAAATGGTAGATGTTTTCAAAAGGATAGGTTAACAGGTGGAGCAAAGCCTTCCAGATCCCAAACCTGACCACAGTCCGCCGGGTCACTTCACCGGTCAGTACCTCGAAAACCTGGTCTGGTTCTATGGCGTTACGTGCAAAGTACAACAGGTAATACCCCCCGACAATGAGCAATAACAGGGCAATCCCCAGGAAATGACGCCAGTTGAACAGGATCCTGAATTGTTTTCCCTGGATGAAAAGGACAAGCAGTGTGACAGCCACAAAAAACAGGCTGGGAATGCCTTTGAGCAGATACGAAACAGCCGTGATAGCATAAGCGGTAAGAAACAGGGCGAGGTATTTCTTCTTCCTGAAAAAATACCAGGATAGCATAAAGAAAATATAAGTCAGCCAGGAGAAGGTGACATCAATCAGCCCATGCAAGGATTCGTAAAAGATGATCCTCCCGTAAGTAATGAAAGCCAGGGCATTGACCAGGGCAATGCGGTTGCCGAATTCCTTCCGGGTGAAAATAAAAATCGTGGCCGCGAAGAAAATAATTGAGAGGATCACGGGAAGACGGATCACGGTCTCGGACCAGCTTCCTGTTACCTGGAAGAAAAAGGCAAGTATCCAGTTGAATAACGGGGGTTTCATGAGGTATAGCTCTCCGCCGATGGTCGGGGTAATGTAATCCCCGGTCTGGATCATTTCGAAAGCGACAATAGCACGGATGGCTTCATCCCTGATCAACTGGACAAGGTTGAGGTTGACCAGGTATGCCGGGAGAAAAAGCACGCCTGCCAGTATCAGGAAAAATATCAGGGTCCTATTTGATTGATTGTTAATCATTAATTTATACCCAGAATCCTTCTCCCATCTTCGATATACCACGAGACAAACCTTTTCAGGCCATCTTCAATGCTGGTTTTAGGCTTAAACCCCGTGTACTTTTCGAGCAAATCCGTATTGGCAAAGGTAGAAAGCACATCTCCCGGTTGCATCGGTTTCATCAGTTTGACCGCCTTTTTACCTAAATACCCTTCGATGATTTCTATGAACCTCAGCAGGTTGACAGGTTCAGAATGACCAATGTTGAAGAGCCGGTATGGTATTTCACCATCAGGAATTATTTCAGTAACCCCGGTCAGTCCTTCAATAATATCGTCGATATAGGTAAAATCTCTTTCAAGGTTTCCATAGTTAAAAACTTCGATAGGCTTGCCTTCATCGATAGCCCGCGTAAATTTGAAATAAGCCATATCAGGCCTTCCCCACGGTCCGTAAACCGTAAAAAACCTCAGCCCGGTCACCGGCAGCGCGAAAGCCGAGCTGTAAGTATGGGCCATAAGTTCATTGGCTTTTTTTGTCGCTGCATACAGGCTGATCGGGTGGTCCACGAAATCACTTTCTTCAGAAGGCTGCTTCGGGTTATTACCATATACGCTGGAACTGCTGGCATAGACCAGATGGCTGACTTTCTGCCGGCGGCAGCCTTCGAGGATATTGATAAATGCTTCGATGTTGCTGTCGATGTAAACATAAGGATCGGCAAAACTATGCCTGGCCCCGGGCTGGGCCGCAAGATTGATCACAATGTCGAACTGGATGCCTGAAAAAAGTTCAGCCGTTTTCTGCCGGTCCTTCAGGTCAAGTTTGATGAATGTGTACTCAGGAATGGTCCGGCTTGTGACCGGCTTCATTTCTGCGATTTCTGTTTTATTGATACCACTCTCATTCAGCCTGGCAATCTTCAGCCTGGGGTCGTAATAATCATTCAGGTTATCGATCCCTGTCACAGCATATCCCTTAGCAGCCAGTTTTAAAACGGCATGGTACCCGATAAATCCGGCAGCGCCGGTTATAAGAATGTGTTTCATAGATAGGTTTGGCAGGTTACCATATTCTGTGACTGATGAGGCAAATGTAAGGTTTTTTCGTTTTTTCTTATATACTGTGAAGATAAGTATCTTTGCACCTTCATACCACTAATAAATAACCCATGCCAAAACTTTCCCTGGTCATATCGGTCTATAACGAAGAAAGGAATGTTGTTCCCCTGGCGGAAAAGATCGCTGATTCGCTGAAAGGAATGGATTATGAGGTGATTTATGTTGATGATGGCTCGACAGACCGGACGGTGCAAAACATCCTGACGATAAATGATCCTCACGTAGTGCTGATCCGGTTTAAGAAGAATTACGGCCAGAGTTCTGCACTGGCAGCCGGGATCGATTATGCCTCCGGAGATTATATCATCACCCTCGACGGTGATATGCAGAATGATCCGGCCGATATTCCCATGATGGTTAAAAAAGCGGAAGAAGGCGACTGGGACCTGGTTGCCGGTATCAGGAAGAACAGGAAAGATGGGTTCTTCATCCGTAAAATCCCTTCAAAAATTGCCAATCATATCATTCGTAAGACGACCGGTGTCAAAATGATAGACAATGGCTGCGCCTTAAAGGTTTTTAAAAGCGATATCGCCAAAAATATCAGCCTCTATGGTGAGCTGCACCGTTTCATCGCGGTAATGGCAGCATTGGAAGGAGCAACGATCACCCAGGTCGATGTAAACCATTTCCCCCGGATACATGGACAATCAAAATACGGCCTTTCCCGGACATTCAAGGTAATCAGCGATCTGATCCTCTTGTTATTTATCAAAAGGTACCTGCAGAAACCCATGCATTTCTTCGGCAAGTGGGGCCTGGTGATCCTGATCCCCGGCGTAATTATCAATATCTACCTGCTCATTCTTAAAATCCTTGGACATGATATATGGGGAAGGCCATTGCTTATACTCGGCATCATGCTGGTAGTGGCAGGTTTTCAGATGATCACCAGCGGGATCATTGCAGAGCTGGTGATGCGCACCTATTATGAATCCCAGCAAAAAAAGCCTTACCGCATCAGTAATATTTTCAGGGGTGGGAAGCAAGCTTAAACGACTGCTTAAAACATTGCTGAAATTTGCCGTCACGGCAGCAGCGCTGTATTTTGTCCTCAGGAAGATAAATGTTGCCGATATCCTGGAGCTTTACCGCCAGTCAAACCTCTTTTATATTCTCGCAGCCCTCGTCGCTTTTTCCTTTTCCAAGCTGGTTTCTGCCATCCGGCTGAATATGTTCTTTTCAGCTATCGGATTGAAGCTCGATGAAAAGACAAATATCAGGCTTTACCTGCTGGGTATGTTTTACAATCTTTTCCTTCCCGGCGGGATCGGGGGCGACGGGTACAAGATCTACCTGCTCCAAAAAACTTATCAGACCGGTACGAAAAAGATCTTCGGGGCCATGCTGGCCGACCGTCTCTCCGGAATGGTTGCCCTGGTGGTCCTGGCATTGGCAGGAGTTTCATTTCTTGATACGGGTAGTAATTGGTCATTAGTTATTGGTCATTGGTCTTGGGTTAATCTTGCTTTCCTGCTTCTCCCATTCGTATTTCTTGCTTATTATCTCTTCATCAAATGGGTCTATCCATACTTTCTGAAAGTCAACCTTGTCACATATTTGTATGCCTTTGCGGTCCAGCTGCTTCAGGTGGCCTGTGCCTGGTTATTATTGCTTGCGCTGGGTGAAACGGAAAACCACCTGGCTTATATCGTCATATTCCTCGTTTCATCGGCTGTGGCAGTATTGCCCATATCCATCGGCGGGGTAGGCGTGCGGGAACTGACCTTTTTGTATGGCTCACAACTATTGAATGTCGATATAAATATTGCCGTGGGGATCAGCTTTCTGTTCTACCTGATCACAGCGTTAGTATCGCTTGGCGGGGTTTGGTTCGTTTTCCGACCTGTAAACTTGAAACTTGAAATTTGAAATTACTTCGATAATTTGACTAGCACCACCCCATGATAAAGCACTTCCGCCGTATAAACACTGGCGAACTGCCCGACATCCTTCTGCCTCCACAGGTCCCTCACTTTGTATACCCCGTTGATGCCAAGATCCGACCAGTTAACAGTGAGGGTCCTATTTGGTATCCCGCCTTCCCAGTTAAAAGCGTCGGCAGGAGAATCAAGGCCAGCAAAGAACAGCCCGACAGCTATTGAGCTGTCAGCCAGCGGTTTCGCCCAAACCTCATACCCTTTATCTTGAAAGACCCGGATAGCTTGCCGCCCCAGTTCATCCTGGTTGATGGCAAGGACCTCATCGTTGGTCAGGAGGCTGAGGGTGAAGTCATCAAGCTGGCTGAGGTCACAGCCGATCAGCAAGGGAGCTGAGAGCAGGCACCAGAGACTGATATGCGTATATTGCTCATCCGGTGTCAGGCGGCTTGGATGCAGGTTTGGCCCCCATCCTACCTGGCCTACCACAAGCATGTCCGGGTCGTTCCAATGGCCAGGCCCTGCATACGGTGAGCATTTATCCTGGTCAAAGCCGATGCCTGCCATGCTTTCCCAGGTATCTGTGATATCTCCGGTGGTGCGCCAGAGGTTGCCTCCGACCTGTGCTCCCCACTCCCAGACATTCCCCATTCCATACTGGCAAAGGCTGAAAATGATATCACGGTTTGCAGCGGCGAGAAAATCTTTCATCAGCAGATAAGGTTTTTGGAGTTCCTGCAGGCTGTCGTTGAGTGCAATCTTCCCATACGAGCACCAGTCATATTTTAAGTAGTCGATGCCCCAGGTGGCCCAGGTTGCGGCATCCTGTTTTTCATGCTGATAGCTACCCAGGAAGCCTCCGCAGGTTTGCGTCCCCGGTGAAGAATAAATCCCAAGCCTTAATCCCTGTTTGTGAACATAATCTGCAAGCAAATTCATAGCCGGAAACTTTTCATTGGTAAGAATTTCCCCCTTTGCCGTTCTTTCCGGGGCTTCCCATCCGTCGTCGATATTGATGTAAGTCCAGCCATGATCGGCCAACCCCGAATTAATGAAAGCGTCAGCAGCAGCGCGCACTTTCTGGTCATCCACGCTCAGCCCCCAGCAATTCCAGCTATTCCAGCCCATCGGAGGGGTCAGGGCAAGTCCCTGGCCGGCAATGATACGGAATTCTTTCCGGGCCTCTCCTATTTCATTCTTCACCAAAATATTGACCTTATATTCCCCGCTATCAGGCGTTATTCCCGTGATCAAACCAGTTTTTGTATCAAGCTGTAAAGCTGCAGGTAAACTATCGACAGAATAAACAACCGGTTTCCGGCCGGTAACCGGTATTTTATAGAGAAATGGCCGGCCTGGCGTAGCCCCAAATACAGAAGGCCCGTTAATCCGTAATTGTGCCGAAACCGGAGGGGTCAGGATATAAGGCTTCTGTACAGGCGGTTCCAAAGGAACAGGCGGTTCTTTCCGGTACTCAATAAAAGCCCCGAGCCAGTCGGAGTGGTCATAGTAGTTATAATCACCGCCGTCTGATACATATAGTGCTATTTTTTGGATCCTCTTAAGGCTGACATCAACCTGAAGGGCCGGATCGCCTTTTTTCATGATGCCGCTTCTCCATAATACACGCTGATCACCGAGGACAAAAAACTCTACCGAAGCTTTATCCCCGCTTTCATCATCGATGCCAACCAGGGCGTAAAATTTTACGCCCCTACCTTTTAAATCGACCATCATTTTGCTGATGGCATGCGTACCGACACCATTTTCATAAACCTGGCCCGCCACGGTGAGTGCGTTACTGTCGACGCTCAGGTTGACCCGTGATGTCCCCCAGCCCGCTTCCATTTTGGAAATATCCATTTCATGCAGCCAGATTTGCTTTGGGGGAATCAGTGTGCAGGAAGCTGCTACTATCGCCAGTGCAAGGATTGCAATACAGTGTTTCATAGGTTTGGAAATTATTTTTCAAGGTAAAGTTAAGAAAATAATATCAGGGTTTCCAACCCCTTATTTATATAGCAAATCGTCAATCGTCCATGTTCAATCGTCCATGTTCAATCGTCCATGTTCAATCGTCCATGTTCAATCGTCCATGTTCAATCGTCCATGCTTCCATGCCGCTTTTTATTTATCTTTGGCATTAATATTAACCCCATTCAGCCATGATTACCAGCAAACAGACCGAAAAGATCCAAAAGTTCATCAAGCCTTATCGCATTACCGATGGCAAAAACTTTAAGTTAAAGGATATCGACCCGGATGATATGGGTGAATTTGGTAAAAATGATAAAGACCGGCTGAAAGAAGCGCTGGAGGAGGGCATTGCCCAGATGAGGGAGCTCCAGGAAAAGCTTTACGCGGATAACAAATGGGGTGTGTTACTGATCTTCCAGGCCATGGATGCGGCGGGTAAAGACGGCGCCATAAAACACGTCTTCTCCGGTGTAAATCCCCAGGGATGCCAGGTCATGTCATTCAAATCACCTTCAAGTGAAGAGCTGGACCACGATTTCCTTTGGCGCTGTGTGAAAAACCTGCCGGAACGTGGCCGTATCGGGGTCTTCAACCGGTCATACTATGAAGAGGTGCTGGTGGTAAGGGTACACCCCGAATATCTCGGCTCCCAGCGTCTGCCCATGACAGAAAATAACATCTGGAAAAAACGTTTCCAGGATATCACCCAGTTTGAAAAATATCTTCATCATAATGGCATCCTGGTAAGAAAATTCTTCCTCCATGTTTCGAAAAAAGAACAGAAAAAGCGTTTCCTCGAAAGACTTGATAACCCCGACAAGAACTGGAAATTTTCCCAGGCTGATATAAAAGAGCGGCAGCACTGGGATGAATACATGGATGCGTATGAAGATATGATCAGGAATACAGCTTCGGAAATTGCACCCTGGTATATCGTCCCGGCAGATAACAAATGGTATACCCGTACAATTGTTGGGGCCGCCGTGATTGATGCCCTCCTTTCACTCAACCTGGAGTTTCCCAAAGTTGACGCCAGCCACTTTATTGACCTGAAAATCGCGCGTGAAGCATTGATGAACGAATGAGCAGGGTCGTCATTTTCATCCTCATCATCATTATTATACCCGGATTGATTTATGGTGAACCGCCTTCAAAGAATTACCATCAACCATCTTCACAATCATCCGGAATCCAGGAAATTATCCGGTCGAAGCTGGAACAGCTCTCCCTCAATCCAGATACCATCACTATCGGCGGGGAAAAATTCCACAGTATTGAATATGTATCAAACCTATACGAGAAAAATGACTTCCAGCCATTCTGGACAAAACCGGAATATGTGGAAGATGCCATCAAGGGTATAAGCAGTTCTTATGAAGATGGGCTCCTGCCGCTGGATTACCACCTGGAGGCTATCCTGGTCCTGAAGCACCAGTTGGCCCTTGATTCCGGAAGCCAAGAGGAAAAGGCAGTAAAATTGGCTGAACTGGATTTATTGCTGACCGATGGCGTGATTTTTTACGCTGACCATCTGGTTTACGGTAAAATAGACCCGGTGGCACTCATTCCGACCTGGAACTTTGAATTTGCCCCGATTCCTGATCTGAATCCTGAAACTTTTACGCAATATATCACCAACCGTGAGATTCCCTACCGTCTTAATGACCTTAGGCCAAGCCTCTTTCAGTATGACACCCTGCTGTCGATCCTGGCCCAATACCGCGACATTGCCGGAAATGGAGGCTGGCAGCCTATCCCGGGCGGAGGCAAGATCGAACCAGGTAAGAAGAATTCCCGGATTCCTGCTATCCGTCAGCGATTGCTCATGACCGGGGAACTCAGTGCACCTGACTCGGTCGGATCTGATATTTATGATAAAATGCTTGAAATAGACATAAAGGCTTTCCAGGATGCCCATGCACTAGATACCGACGGCATCATCGGGGTCGGGACATTCCGTGAACTGAATGTACCCGTTGAGGAAAGGATAGCGGCGCTGAGGATAAATCTCGAAAGGGTCCGGTGGGTGGCCCGGGACTTGCCCGAAACCTATATCATCGTGAATATTGCCGCTTTCTGGCTGTTGATGGTCAAAGACAACCAAGTCGTCCATAACACCACCGTGGTGGTGGGCAAACCACTTAATAAAACCCCCGTATTCAGGGACAAGATGAGGTATATCGAGTTTAACCCAACGTGGACGCTGCCTACCTCCATCATCAAGAATGAAATTATCCCGAAACTTAAAAAAGACTCAATATACCTCGAAAAGAACCATATGGTGCTATTGGACACCAAAGGGAACCTGATCCCTACCTCCATCCTTGATATGAAAAATCTTTCTGCTTCACATTTTCCTTACCTGGTCCGGCAGGAGCCGGGCCCATGGAATGCGCTTGGGGAAATGAAGTTCATGTTCCCCAATAAATATGACATTTACCTGCACGATACCCCTTCGAAAAGTCTTTTCAACAGATCGAGCAGGGCATTCAGCCATGGATGTATCAGGGTGAACAGACCGATGAATCTTGCTGAAAAACTTTTAACAGGAACGGAATATGACCGGAAAAAAATCAACGAGATCATTTCCACTCATATCACAACCAGGGTAAATCTCCCGCAGCCGTTGGATATACTTCTGTTATACTGGACCTGTGGGATTAATAAAAATGGGGAGTTGTTTTTTGTCCCTGACATCTATGATCGTGATCAGGATGTACTCAGGGCCCTGGATAAGTTTATGCACTGATCAGCGGATTACCGTCCGGCTGGCATAGTTATTATCGTTGGTATGGATATACAGGCAACTGCCGCCTTTGATAAGGTCGATGATCTTGCGGTTCACATTCAGGGGAAGGGCAGGACAGCCAAAACTATGGCCGATATATCCGAAATCGTCCACATAATGCTGAGCGACATATTCTGCTCCGTGGATGACGATTGCGCGAGCTCTGGCCATGTCGTTGATTCCCGGTTCCATCCCGTCGAGGCGGAGGGAATAGCCCTGGCGGCCTGAATATGATTCTGCCGTCAGGAAAAAGCCCGGGCTGCTCTGAAGTGATCTAGGGCGATTGGAAAAACGGGTGCAACTTAATTCGCCAGAATTTTTGCCATGTGCTACCAGGGTACTGTAAAGCAGTTTCCGGTTGACGAGGTCGATCACGTAAAAACGTTGGTCACAGGCTGGTTTGGAATAATCGATAATGGTCAGGATGTCCTTTCTCGGGGCAGAAATTTCGGTGATTCCCTTAAAAGCACGGCGAAAGATCGTGTAATCCAGCTTTCCTTCCAGCCCGGCATCACAATAAATGCTCTTGCAGTATTCCTCCGCAAAGACATGAATATCTTCTGCAAAATTACCGGTAATCTCAGGCGCAGGAAGTTCTCCCGGATTGCTGAAAGCCAGGAGGAATACAAGGCTGATGGTTGCAAGGTTGAACATAAGTGTTTCGAAAAAGATTTTTATAAGCCAAAAGTAATTTATTTCTCACAGAGATCACTAAGGTTTTCACAAAGGCAAAATCCACTGGTAGGGGTCACCGGCCGGTGACCCCTACTGATCCGCGTAAATCAGCGAGAATCATTTAAAAAGTTTCTCGCAGATGAACGCTGATTAGTAACGCAGATTTACACGGATTATTTATTAAAAAACCTTTCATAAGCCTCCGAAATCACCTTCGTCATCAAACCCGGCTTTCCGTTCTCAATAACCCGCCCCTCAACCTCCATCACCGGCGCTACATGCTTGGAAGTCCCGGTTATAAATACTTCCTCGCTTTCCCATAATTCCTCCAGCTTCACTTCCCGTTCTTCAACAGACATCAGCTCCCGGGCAACCTGGAGGACGTACTTCCGGGTGATTCCCTGCAAAACTCCGGGAGTAGGTGCAATAAGCTTACCGTTTTTGATCAGGAAGATGTTGGCCCGGGTGGTTTCGGAAATCAGTCCGTTATGATGGTAAAGCACCTCAACGGCCCCTTTTTCCTTCAGTTTTGGAAAGAGGACGATGGAAGGAAGGTAGAATGTCGTTTTTACTTCGGGAATATGACGTTGGTAATCGAGCAGGACCAGCTTCACTCCTTCCCCGAAATCGCCCGGCTGATGCAAAACCGGTAAATTCAGGATCATGAAATTGGGTGTTGAAGGAGAATAAAGATCTTCCGAATAACCGCCCGTGATCAGCAATTTGATCCCCGACGTACCGAATTTGTTCTGCTGAAGCAAATACCGGATCTTCTCCTTCATTATTTTCCTTTCCAGCGGAACTTCCATATTCAGCCGCTCTGCCGATGTATAAAACCGGTCGAGGTAATCCTCCAGGAACGGTATCCTGCCGTCCATATCAACAAAATAATCAAAAATCCCGTAACCGCGCTGGATCGACAGGTCTGAAATGTGGAAGCGAGCCTCAGCGTACGGAAGAAAACGGTTGTTTATGAAGCATAGAGCAGAGGGCATAGGGCAGTTTATAGTTCAAAATTCAAAGGGCAAAGTTCAAAGTTGAATTATTAAGTTCAAAAATATTCACACCGTTTCACCATATCACCATATCACCGTATCACCGTATCACCGTATCACTGTTTCACTGTTTCACTGTTTCACAACCCTCTTCCTCATCACAAAAAACACCGGCAACGCCAATAATTCAACAACAATCATTATAATAATAAGCAAAGTTACCGAATAATCATACAGAAATCCTGCTGCGGCACTTCCAATAAAGATCGCAATCCCGTAAAGCATATTGAAAATACCATATCCTGTTCCCCGCTTGCGGATGGAGGTGATGTCGGCAATACCTGCCTTCATGATGGTTTCGTGCGTTCCCATGACAACCCCCCAGAGAACTACCCCGGTGATGATCAGCCCGATATGGAATGAAAGTGTGAAAATGGGAAGAGTGGCAGTAAATACGGGCAGTATGATAAGCATAAGCAAACCGGCGTGCTCGTTGTCGAACCGGATCTTCAGTCTGTCGTACATTTTACCGATGAACAGACCAATGACAGCATCCACCGCCATGGCAAGAGCGTACAATAGAGGGATCTGGGCATCTGAGACAATCGCATTCGCCTTCAGGTGGTAGCCTATGATGGCGAAGTTCAGAAAGCCGAGGGTGGTGACGAAAGTAAAGATGCAATAAAGCCAGAAGGTGCGGGTGATCCTGTCGGGTTGAGGCTTTTTCACGACATCATTCTCCAGTTCCTCAGGGTTTTTGACCAGGAAAAAGGCTGTGAAGAGCACCATCATCAATATTACGAAAGGGAACCACATCAGGCTATAGCCATGCTGATAATCGACGATGGATTTATCGCCCGGCCCGATACTCATGAAGAAGAAGGTGAAGATGAGCGGGCCCATGGTAGCGCCGATCTGGTCCATGAATTCCACGATGGCGAAGCCAAACCCGGTGCCGACCTGCTTGGTGGCCTGGGAGAGGATCGTATCTTTTGCCGGGCTGCGGATACCTTTCCCGATGCGTTCCAGGACCATGAAAATGGCGGCAAACTGCCAGATGCCGGTCAGGGCCAGCATCGGGATCACCATCAGGAAACTATAGCCAACAATTGTAAAGACCCAATGGGCACGGGTCTTATCGGAAAAATAACCGCTTACGAGCCGGATGAGGTAGCCCAACAGTTCGCCGATCCCGGCAACCAGGCCTACAATGGCTGCACTGGCCCCGAGGGTTTTCAGGTATGGTCCGTTCACCCCCCTGGCGCCTTCGTATATGATATCGCCCAGCAGGCTGATCAGTCCAAAGAGAAGGATTAGTCGTATGGCGGTTTTTTTGTAGTTCTTCATTAACGGGAGAACGTTGGGTTCTGAGTTTTGTCCTCTTTCTTCTATCTTCTATCTTCTGTCTTCTATCTTCTGTCTTCTGTCTTCTGTCTTCTAACTTCTCATTTCACCGCGATAGCCGATATCCCCACATGGGCGCCCGCCGGATATATTCTCCCAGACTATACCGACCGTGTGGATCTTATGGTTTTTGAAAAGATACGTATCGATATCTCCCGGTTCATATCCATCAATGGAAAACAGGCCGGATCCGAAAGGAGCGCACAGCCATTTGTGGAGGCTGGTGGCAAAGTAATCGCAATCGAGGTCGGGGATTTTAAAATCCATCAGGGCAAAGGATTGTGCGCCATCGACCAGCACGTCGATACCTCGCTGATGCGCCGCCGCAGCGATCTTTTTCACCGGCACAATCTGCCCGATCCAGTTGATGATATTCGGTGAAACCATATAGGATTGTTGCACCCAGGCCCAGAAGTCATCTTCGGGGGTATCAAGCGGTGGGATGTTCATAAGATCAAGATTTTCAAACCCTTCTCCGAGGGCAAGCGCAGGGAAGAGTGTTGTCCCGAGGGAAGCGGCACCCAGCGTAGCGCCGAATTGCCTGACAAAAGAGCGGCGGTTGATTGACATGATGGTTGGAATTTCATGTCAAACTTAAGAAAAATTGGGATTATTAATCGAATTCAAATATTTTGTACATTTATATCCATTCGTATTAAATATATAGACTTCAAAAATGGATATTATATTTCATCCAAATTCCATTAAATGAAAAGCTTTACAGTTATTTTTTTGTTGGTGTCCCTTATATTCTTTCAATCTGCTGATATTAGAGCTCAATGGAACCCGTCTGTTGGGCTGGAGGGGGCAAATGCATGGGATGTCGCACTACATAATGATTCTTTGCTATTTATTACTACTGGGAATGGTTTGTATAGGCAAAATCTTTCAAACTATGAGTGGGAATTTAAAAGTAAAGCGGAGTGTGGTACAAATATTTTATCGAATGGATCATATTTGTTTTCATATGGACCGATGTGCAGTTTGACCAGGTCAGGTGATAATGGCGAAACCTGGGAGGAGATTGATGAGTTTCCATGGCTTTATTATATAGATATATCCGGTCCAGTAATAATTGCTTGCAATGGAGAAGGAACATACAGGTCAGAAGATAGTGGTGATAATTGGACTCAATTAGGTCAATTCCCAGATTATGGATATTGTAATATTCTTATCTGTGATTCGATAGTCTTTTTTAATGATTATGCACTGGATACCTTATGGATATCTGTTGATCTGGGTATAACCTTTGATGGATTGACTCTTAATGGGCTTAGTTCTAACCGGATCAGTGACTTTTATACGGAGGAAGGTGAATTATTTCTGGGTCATCATGATGGTGTATTTCATTATAACGTTTCTGAATCAAAATGGTCAATTTTTGGAGATACACTTCCAGCAAATACAAATGTGAGTAAACTGTTTAAATATAATGATTCCTTGCGGTTTATTTCAAATAAGGGTTATTTTGCATTCAATCCGGCAGATTCAAGTTGGATTATAAATAATGACGGATTAGAAAGCGTTAACATGAATTCTGCAGATTTCCATGATTCTGTCATCTTTGCCGTAACCTCAAAAGGCCCATTTTTTAAAGAAAATAACGAGCCCTGGCAAGCTGATTATCAAGGGCTCTATCAGCGGCAAATTAACCAGATCCTACCTGCTGATTCTTTAATATTTGCTTTGACTGAAGATGGTCTTTATTCATCTGAAGATAATGGCTCTTCATTTGAGTTATACCCGACCCTGAATTATCCGGGTGGTGGTCAGATGATAATAACTGATTCAGCTTATTACCTTGCTACTTCACAAGGATTTGCCGTGTCAATTGATAAAGGCCTTTCCTGGACATTTAATAATGAAGGTCTTCCGACATATAAGAATGTCAACAGGATTGCGATTTCAGACTATTATATTTATACGGTTTTTGTTTCTGGCCTCTACAGAAGTTTAATAAAACCGATTGAATGGACGAAAGTCTTTTCAGGTAATTGTAGTAATGTAGTCGCAAAAGATAGCATCGTTATTATAATATTGGACAATGGAAATGAAGGATTATTCCGCTCTGCAGATTATGGAATAACCTTCAGTCCGGTCAGCCTGCCAGGAATCGGTGTGCCCAATGAAGTGATCCGTTTGTCAGAAACTGATGATAAAGTTTTTGTCCTGGCTGATAAACCATATTTCACAACCGATTGGGGAATAACGTGGTCATATTATCCCTTTGACGATTATTTTGGTTGGTTAGAATGTATTGAAGAATTTGATGATATCATCCTTGTGGGTGGATTGAATCCAATATTTCCGCAATGGTTACTTATGTCTGAGGACCAGGGGAATACATGGAATGATATCAGCGGGGGATTGCCTTCAGAACAGAGTTACCCTTCGATTTTGCAATGTATAATCACAAAGAATCGTATCATAGCCTATCCTTCCGGAAATAGCCTCTGGTACAGGGATGATCTGATCACAGGAATCCATGAAAATGATAAACCAGAAATAACTGATTTAGATATCTTTCCAAATCCTTTTGATGATATTTTGAATATCTCTCTGCCTGACGGGGATTCTAAATCATGTCTTATAACGATTTTTGATGTTACAGGAAGATTAGTTTACGAGGACAATCCTATGTCACAAAGGAAGAAAATGGAAATAAGCACCTCTGGTTTCCCATCTGGCATTTATATATTAAACGTCCAGTGCCCGGGTACAGTCTATTCAGCCAGGCTTATTAAATACTAGGGAGATAATATCTAACTTTAATTACCAAAAGGTTTTCTTTTGAAAATAATTCGCGTAAATCCGCTGCATTCACGGTAATCCGCGTGCCATTACAATAGAACGCGAATGCGAATTTTGGCGAATGACCGCGGATTAGATATTCGTCTTCAAAGAGGGCGTTCTGTCATAATACTTCCGCTTGATCCACAAAGCCACATTCACCAGCATGATAAGCACCGGGACCTCCACCAGCGGTCCGATCACAGCGGCAAAAGCTTCCCCGGAGTTGATCCCGAATACGGCGATGGCCACCGCGATGGCCAGCTCAAAGTTATTGCTGGCAGCGGTAAAGGAAAGGGTGGCCGATTGGGCATAATTTGCACCGGCCTTCTTGCTCATGAAGAAAGAAAGGGAAAACATGATCAGAAAATATATTGAAAGCGGAATGGCAATCCTTATTACATCCAGTGGCAACTGGACAATATATTCACCCTTCATGGTAAACATGACAAGGATAGTGAAAAGCAAGGCAATTAAGGTAATCGGACTAATCTTCGGAACGAATTTGGTATGGTACCAGTGTTTGTCTTTTACCCTGATGAGGATGAAGCGTGTAAGAAACCCGGCTATAAAGGGTATTCCAAGATAAATGAATACGCTTTTCGCAATCTGACCAATAGTGATCTGTTCTACGGCGCTGTTGCCAGGAAGGTTAAACCAGATGGGCAGGACAGCAATGAAGAGATAAGCATACACCGAAAAGAACAGGACCTGGAAGATGGAATTGAAAGCAACAAGGCCTGCACAATATTCAGTGTCGCCCTTGGCAAGATCATTCCAGACAATCACCATAGCTATGCACCTGGCCAGCCCGATCAGGATCAGGCCATACATATAGTCGACATTGAAGGGGAGGAAAATGATGGCCAGGGCAAACATCAATATTGGCCCTATAATCCAGTTCTGGACAAGCGAAAGCCCCAGGATTTTAAAATTGCGGAAAACGTCGCCAAGTTCTTCATATTTGACTTTGGCCAATGGCGGGTACATCATCAGGATGAGGCCGACCGCTATGGGGATATTTGTCGTGCCCGACTGAAAAATATTCCAGAAATCCACAATCCCGGGAAAGAAATATCCTGCAAAAACCCCGGTGAACATAGCCAGGAAAATCCACAAAGTCAGAAAACGGTCGAGGAATGATAATCTTTTGACTGAACCGCTCATAAAATCCCGGATTTTTTATGTTCCGCAGCAGACACAGCCTTTGGCTGGTTTTTCCCCGGAAATGGTAATACTGTATATCCCTGTGCCGGAATTCCGGTAAGCCATGATTTCTTCCTTTGTCATGAAGGCACTTAGCACCTGGTCGGGAACAAAGATTTCTTTTTCTTTATGGATTGTCAGGTTAATGAAGCCCATTTTTTGAATCGAAACCATATATTCTTCGTAGCTCAACGCACCTGCAACGCATCCGGCATACATTTCGGCGGCATTGCGTATGGCAGGGGGCAGCTCACCACGGATAACCACATCAGAGATGCAAAAATGCCCACCGACTTTCAACACACGGCAAATTTCCATGAAAGCCATATCCTTGTCGGGCACAAGGTTCAGCACGCAATTGCTGATGACTACGTCGGCTTTCTTTGAGGTTACCGGCATGTTCTCAATGTCGCCGTAGCGGAACTGGACGTTCTTATAACCCAGTTTTTCAGCATTTGCCCTGGCCAGTTCGATCATTTCTTTCGTCATATCAATACCGATGACTTTGCCTTCTTCGCCGACCAACGCCCTGGCCACGAAGCAGTCGTTCCCGGCACCTGATCCGAGGTCGATGACCGTATCGCCCTTGCGGATGTTCACGAAATCTGTCGGTATCCCGCATCCGAGGCCCAGGTCTGCATTAGGGGCATAGCCTTCTTTCCCGTCATAATTCTCGCTGAAGATGGTGTATGTGTCATCACAACCGCATCCGCAACCTGATTTTTTTTCGGGCTCACTGCTGTCCTTCGCGATTTGGCCGTATTTTTCCTGTACCAGTTTTTTTAAGTTTTCCATATTAACAATGTTGGATGTTGAATGTTAAATTTTGAATGCGGGAACCTTTTTTATGTTGAATTCTACCCGAATTCAACCTTCAACATTCAACATTCAAAATTATCTGAATTTTTGATGTAAAGCATAAAACTCCGTTCGGATCTCATCTCTCACTCTCCTGTATTCCGCAAGCACCTCTTCTTCATCGCCCATTGCATCGGCCGGATCATCAAAGCCAATGTGAAGGCGTTTTTTTACTTTCCCGGTAAAGGCAGGACACGACTCATTGGCTCCTCCGCAAACGGTTATCACATAATCCCATTCTTCATCAATGTATTGGTCCACCTTTTCCGGGATATGATGGCTGATGTCTATGCCCAGTTCCTTCATTACTTTCACTGCATTGGGGTTAACCCTCGGCGCCGGATGTGTACCGGCTGAAAAAACTTCAACCGAACGGTCAAACGACTTCAGGAAGCCTTCCGCCATCTGGCTCCGGCAACTATTTCCCGTGCAAATAACAAGGATCTTTTTTCCCATATTTAATCATTTCGTATTTCGCAAAATTACGAAATGTTTTATTAGTAACAGGGTTTCCAACCCTGTCAGGACTTCTTACCCTCTCTTATAAACGATCGCCACCACCGTCACATCATCCCCACCCATGTTGATAGATAACCCATAAGGCTTTGCAGGATTAAGCGGGATCTGCGCTGTGCCGGCTTTACCGGTCAGTTGTTCCCACAAAGTGACAGCCATGTGAACACCGGTGCCACCCGTAGGATGACCCCAACCGATCAGGCCGCCAGTGGTATTCATCGGGATCATGCCATTGCGGGCAGTGTTACCTTCCGCAACAAACTGTGCACCTTTTCCCTTTTCAGCGAACCCCAGTGCTTCAGTTGCCAGAACGCCTGCTATGGAGAAACAGTCGTGCGTCTCGATCGTCCCCAGGTCGTGGATGGTGATTCCGGCATCTGCAAGTGCGGTCATAGCAGCGTTCTTTATTGTGATGACTTCCGTCAGGTCCGGTGGATCCTCTGTTATGTTTCTGACTTTATGGGCCCAGGCCACGATCTCTACCGCTTCGCTTTTAGGGATCCCGCAGCGCTTCAGTCCTTCTTCCGAGCAGACAACTATGGCCGAAGCCCCGTCAGATACCTTTGAGCAATCAAGCACATTCAGGTTGTCCACAAAACCGGCTCCGTTGGGCTTCATCATTTGATAGAGTGCTTCAAGATCCTCCGTCTTGTTCCCGAATTCCTGCGCTGTCGGACAGAGACGTGCGTTTTCTATAGCATTGCGGAACCACCGCCCCATCCCTTTACGGGCGTAATCCATGCCATATTTCTCATAATAAGCCCCGGCGCGGTCGCTGAACTGGCCAGGGAAGAAATAAGCATGCCCGTTCTTGCGTTTCTGGAACCACCCCGCTCCCGCCAGGATGTCGGCCCCATAAATGGCTTTCACCGTATTCTGAACTTCAATGCCCAATGTCAGCGAAACATCTGCCGTCCCTGCAAGGACATTCTTTATGCTCGTTACTAATGCCAACCCACCGGATGCACAGGCACCTTCAACACGTATCGCGGATTTGAACTGCAGTTCCGGATCTGCCATCGGGAAAAACCCGCCCAGGTGGGCCTGCTTGTTGAACCGTGAAGCCATGAAATTGCCCACTACACATTCATCCACGTTCTTAGCACCCCCGATCTGCTTTAATGTCCCCTGAGCCGCATCTTTAAAATAATGTTCGATACCAGGCCGTGCCTTTTTGGGATTGAACTCACTGCGGCCCGTACCCATGGAAATGGTGTTGTACCCGGCTGCCATGTAAATTTTTTTGTGAGGTTTGCTCATATAGCGAAAATGTTATTGGTTATTGGTTATTGGTAAATTGCCGACTGCCGACCGCCGACCGCCGACTGATCTAAAAGTACTCATTCACCGGCCCATAGGCATGAAAGAACCCGGTCAGCAACACGGTGTTCACATCTTCTGCCGAATGGGCCACCTTATCGGCTACAAGCTTTTTCCCGATCGCATCCGATTTCCGGCCATACTCCACGGCAAGCTTAGCTCCAACGGTATCCATTGATTTAATATCACCGAAGATCTTTCCGAAAACCTGGTCTTTGTCCTTTACCTTAACAGCTGCTTTCCAGGGGATAAGGGATGCCGGTCCAGGGCCGAGCACCTTGTCGCATTTATCTTTTAAATCATTGATATTCATATAGGATTTGTCAGAAGGATTAAATATCGCCACCGGCTTTCCTTTATCATATTTCAGAAAACCGTCTTTTTGTGATCCGTCTGAATATTGTCCTCCTTTTACACCCAGCCCGATCAACTTATCTAGCAAATCACTGTGCAGGTCTTCATCCGGCAGGAAGGGGTTCATCACGTTCATGATGAAAGATACTACATCGATCCCCACATAGTCGATCAATTGGAAGATGCCCATCGGCCGGATCAGAAACTCCTGCGTCACTTTATTCACCGAATAAACGGCTTCAGGAAAAGTCATTTCCCCGGCCAGCTTTTCAACGGTTTTGATGCCATGCAGTGCGTCGCGCATGAAGTGGCCGTTGCCGATGAACCCCGCAAAGTCGTTCGCGGGGACTACAACCTTGCCGAGGTTTTTGGCATACTCCTTTGCAAATCCGATCATCTCCGGATTAGTCTTATCCGTAACGATCAGTTCAACGAGTTTCTGGACAGCCGGGGGATTGTAGAAATGGAAGCCAAGGACACGGCCTCCGAGTTTAGCCTCTTCATCAATAAGATGGATTGGAACGGATGACGTGTTCGTGAAGAACCAAGGTTTTTCCGGGTTGTTCTGGTCGATCCGGGACAGCAGTTTAACTTTCAGGGCGCGGCTCTCACTGACCGCTTCAAAGACCAGCCCTGAATCATAGGCCGATTCCACCCGGGTAGTGGGGCGGACGATTTTCATCACATCGAAAATGTACTGATTGATGATCTCCTCGTTCTCGACGAGATCCAGCCGGTCAGCATAAGCCTTACGCAGGGCAATGGCTTTTTTCTCCGCAATTTTCTGCACCTGGCTTCGCATATAAAGCATCAGGCCGGCCAATCCTTCTTTAGAGACATCCATGGCATTCAGCACGAAAGCTTTTCCTTTGTTTTCGGGTTTCAGGCTAAGATCGGCCATTTCCACAGCCGTGAGCAGCAGGATGCCGCTTCCCATTTTTCCAGCCGCCCCAAGGACGGTAACGTTCTGTAATTTATCGGAATACACCATATAAATTTTGAATTTTGAACTTTGAATTTTGAACTTTGAACTTTGAACTTAAAATTTAGGTGGCCGTTTTTCCAGAAACGCCCTCATCCCTTCTTCGCCTTCAGCTTTGAACTGCGTGCCAAAGAATTCCGCTTCCAGGTTGCAGCCATCTTCGAAATGCATCATCCGCCCTGCTCGGGTTACGTATTTAACTTTTTTCACGGCTTGCGGGCCTTTCGATGCAATAACCTTAGCGATCCGTACGGTTTCCAACATCAGTTGTTCAGGTTCCACAACCTTTTGCACCAGGCCAATACGGAGTGCTTCATCGGCAGTGATCATCTCCCCGCTCATGAGCAGAAATAATGCATCGCCAAGACCTGTGAGCCTTGGTAAGCGCTGCGTGCCGGCATAGCCGGGGATCATGCCCAGGGAAACTTCAGGCTGGCCGAATTTAGCCTTACTGCTGGCAATCCGGAAATCACATCCCATGGCCAATTCCAGCCCGCCTCCCAGCGCGAAGCCGTTAATTGCAGCGATTACGGGGATCTCCATCTTCTCAAGGCTGCGGAATGTTTTCTGACCGGTTTTCGAAAAAGCGATTCCCTGCTCCGGCGTCATATCCACCATCTCAGCGATATCTGCACCGGCCACAAAGGCTTTTCCTTCCCCGGTAATAATCATTATCCTGATTTCGGGCATGCCGGAAACCTGTTTGATCATGGCATCCATTTCCAGGAAAAATCGGGTATTAAGTGCATTAAGTGCTTGCGGGCGGTTGACGGTTACAATGGCAATATTCTCATCGACAGTCAATTTAAGAATCTCATAATCCATAAGGCAGGAGTTATTGTTAATGGATTCACAAATGTAGGAAAAAATTTGAATGAGAAGTCAGAAGTCAGAAATCAGAAGTCAGAAGTCAGAAGAAATATTCCAAATTCCAAGCTTCCATGCCTCCATGCTTCCCTGCCCCTCTCATCAATATCTTAACATTTTTTAAGACTAATATGGTGAAAATTGCATATCTTTGCATAACAGATGTAAAAATAATGCGGAACATCCGGAAAATAGGGTCAATTTTATTAGTTTCCCTGCTGATCGCAGCAACAGGCGGCTATCCAATTTGCCGCCGCCTGATTCAGGGAGGCAGATACTGGTGGCTCATCACCAGCTCAAATTAGCTCCCGCACTGGTTTAATTCAATCGGTCGATGTCAATTACAGTGATGCCATCACCGGGGCCAAGCAGATCAAAAAGAAAAGGCGGCCAGGCGGGATATTATACATCCAATGAACCGGCAGCTCAGGATTTCTATGGAACGGAAGTAAAGACCAACCGCCTGCCAGACGGTTTGAATTTACAGAAAAGCTCAGGATGGAACAGGCCTGGAATTACGGTTTAAACATTACCCAGTACGTTGATATCCTGGGAAAGGAATTGTCGGTCAATGCCGAGGTTTACCGGACTGATTTCACCAACCAGGTGATTGTTGACAAGGAGCAGAATCTCAGCCAGATCCTGGTCTATAACCTACATGGAAGATCGTATGCAAATACATACCAGGTGGAACTTAAATATGAGCTCATTCCAAGGATGGACATTACTGCCGCCTTCCGGTACAATGATGTTAAAATGACCATCAACCGGGTGCTGATGCGCGAGCCAATGGTGAATAAGTATAAAGGGCTTTTCTCCGTTTCCTATGCTACCAACCTGAAGAAATGGCAGTTCGATGTAACGGCCCAGTTCAACGGGTCTGCCCGTATCCCTTCTACAGAACTCCTACCGGAGGAATACAAGATGCCGGCTAATTCACCGGATTATATTATCCTTAATGCCCAGGTCACCAAATTCTTCAAGCGCTGGGAGATTTACCTGGGCGGGGAGAACCTGACCAACTACACACAGCACCATCCTATTATTGCCGCGGATGATCCTTTCGGACCCTATTTCGATGCATCGAACATATGGGGACCGATCAGCGGTATCAAGATATATGCAGGGGTGAGGCTGTTGCTGAAATATGATAAACTTTAAATAATTGAAAATTGAAAATTAAAAATGAAACTCCCCGCCGCAAGCAGCGGGGTATCTGTTTAACTGACGGGTTAACCCGTCAGTTAGAATACTTTCGCCCCAAGGGGCGGGGAATTAACCTAACAAGATTAAACACTTAGTTATTATGAAAAAGATCACAGTTTTATTTGCAGTCATGATGATGACAATTCTTCTGGGTGCCGGGAATCAGATCATGGCCCAGGAAAAGAAAAAAAACTATGAGGAAGTGCAGATACAGACTTCTGCTGTGTGCGGCATGTGCAAAGATCGCATCGAACACGACCTCGCCTTTGAAAAGGGGATTAAAAGCGTTTCGCTGGACAACGAAACCAAGATCGTCACAGTGGGTTACAGCCCGAAAAAGACCAACCCGGACAAAATCCGGCTGGCAATCTCAAAGATCGGTTATGATGCCGACGGTGTGGAAGCTGATCCCATAGCATACGAAAAACTGCCTGGGTGTTGCAAGAAAAGTAATAAAGCTCACTAAAATTGGTGTTGAAATTTTGACTTTATCATCATGACAGAAAAACTCTGGCAAAAGGCCATGCTCTTTGCGGTACTCACAATTGTGTTTAATATCGTCGAAGGAGTGGTTTCGATCTGGTTCGGTGTCTCCGATGACATGCTGACCTTGTCTGGGTTTGGGGTGGACAGCTTTATTGAGACGATATCCGCCGTGGGTGTTGCTGTGATGATCTCCAGGATAAGGAATAACCAGGATACAGATAAAATCCGCTTTGAAATCACAGCCCTGAAGATCACGGGATGGTGTTTTTATATCCTTGCCGTTATCCTGACTGCTGGCGCGGTATTTAACCTGGTGCAAGGCCATAAACCGGAATCAACCTTAGCAGGAGTGATTATTTCACTGATCTCGATCGTATCCATGCTGGGCCTGATAGCTGCTAAAAAGAAACTCGGCAGGAAACTCAACTGCCAGCCGCTCATTGCCGATGCCAACTGCAACCTGGTGTGCGTTTATATGTCGGTAGTCCTGCTGGTTGCCAGCGGGGCCTTTGAATTGTTTGACCTGGGCTGGATCGATACAGTGGGAACTGCGGGGATCATTTTTTTCTCTGTGAAAGAAGGAAAGGAATCGTTGGAGCAGGCAAAAGCATTAAAATAGGTTTAAGGATTAGGCGTTAGTCGTTATTGGTTATTAGTTAGTGGGTATTTATTAGTTGCCACTAACCATTAACCACTAACTAACCACTAACCAATAACCATTAACCAATAACCTCAAAATTATTTATTCAAGCCTTTTACTCTTGTTATTCCAGGTATAAAATCCTTTAGATAGTAGGGTTCAAAGTACACGACATCTTCGAATTCCGACCGGCTGAATTTTTCTTCCGCGAGGCTGACCATATATGAAGCGGATAGCTGGAAATCATTTATAAAACGAGCATGGGGTTGATTACCAAGCATGGGATTGCATTTTTCCGCACCATCTCCGAAAAACCATACCTGGTGTTGATCCAACTCAGCGGCGAAAGAGGATTCAATGATTATTTCGGCCCGGATATCCCTGACAAGTTTCAGGTCCATGTCATATAATCCGTTGTAGACTTCCATCCTGCGGGCATCAATCATCGGGCAAAACAAGGCCCCTGAAGGCAAAAACTCATCATATTCTTTCAGTTGCTTAAGAATTCCGGTCGCCATCGATTGCAGCGTTCCCACAGCGATAAGCGGTTTGTCGATGGCATAGCAAATTCCTTTGGCGGTGGATACCCCGATCCGCAGGCCGGTGTAGGAACCGGGGCCCATGCTCACGGCAACGGCGTCCAGTGCGGAAAAAGGCATGCCGGCGATTTTCATGATCTCCTCAATAAAAACAGTTATGGTTGATGAATGGCTGTTTTTCTCGCGGGTTTCACGGATTTGCAGAATGCTGCCATTGGCCGACAAAGCCACTGAACAAACCTGTGTAGCGGTTTCAATATTAAGAATGAAGGCCATCAGGAGGAATGTCAGGGATCAGGATGATTATGCTATTTTTCCTCTTCAGCGTAAATATCTTTCTTATCAACGACTTTTACAGCGTCATCGTTTTTCAGCTTTTTGGAGATGGCGCGATATGGACCGGTGATCACTTCCTGACCTTCGTCAATTCCTTTAGTGATCTCAATACAAGTATTATCCTGCACGCCGGTCTTAACCTCCTGCATCAAAGCTTTGCCATCTTTAATCAGGAAAACATACTCTTTTACTTCATCTTTCGAAGCTGCCACATCTATATTGGCATCTTCTTCCTTTACCACACCAGAAGTATCTGCACGGGTTGTCACAGACTGGATAGGGACGGAAAGCGCATTATAAACCGTTTCCGTCTGGATATCAACCGTGGCAGACATACCCGGCCGGAAAGGCGAACGGATAACACTGGCGGTGTCGACTATTTCACGGTAGGATTCAGGAAGGATGCGGATCTTCACGTTGAAATTAGTGATCTGGTCGGCGCTGACTCCAACAGTATTGGCCGAAGTAGAAATTTCGGTTACTATCCCTTTGAATTTCTTATCAAGGTAAGCGTCCACTTCGATCAGGCAGGTATCATTCAACGTGACCCTGACGATATCATTTTCATTCACCTCCACATTCACTTCCATACTTTCCAGGTTTGCTATACGCATGATTTCTGTACCTGCGGAAAATTGCGATGCGCCGGTCACTCGCTCGTTTTTCTCTACGCTTAGCTTGGACACTGTTCCATCATTGGGGGCTGTTATGGTAGTCTTGAACAGGTTTTCCTGTGCCTCTTTCAATGAGGCTTTGGAGCTTTCCACCCCGAACTCGGCGCTTTTGAGGCTTTCCTTAGCCGCATCTTTCCCGGCTTTGGCCACTTCATATGCAGATTTGGCTGCATCATAATCCGCATCGGAGATCACTTTCTGATCCCAAAGTGTTTTACTCCGGTTAAAGCTTAGCTCCGTGTTCCGGAACTGCGCTTCCACCTGGGCAACCTGTGCCCGTGCATTTGCTTCGGCAGCTTTCTGGGAATTCAGCATGGCTTGCATCCTGTCGAAATTAGCCCTGTAAATCTCCGGGTCAATCTTGGCCAGCAGGTCGCCTTTCTTTACCTGGTCGCCTTCCTTTACATACAGCTCGATCACTTCTCCGGAAATATACGGACTGATCTTGATGTCCTTCTCCGGCTGGATCTTGCCGTTGGCGGAAACCACTTCGATGATGGTCCTTTTTTCGACTTTTTCGGCAGTTACCTTGATTCCGCTTCGTTCAGTGCCCTTATTCATGGCAAGAATAATCAGGACGATGACGACCACTGCCCCGAGTGCAACCAGGATGATGTTCCTTCTTTTTTTAGAAAACTTCATAATGATGTATTTTTCGATCTGATCTTGAAGGTTCAAATGTAGGATTTTTTTGAAGATTTTACGGTTATCAACGGGTATATTTCATGAATTTCCGGATAAACGTCTAAAGTTGTTACACTAAGTTACACGAAGAAGTGAAATTAGATCATGGGTACCGGATTGATTTATTGGTTGAGAACAAAGTAGTTGTTGAAATCAAAACAGTTGAAATTCTAACAGAAGTGCATACAGCTCAGGTATTAACGTACATGAAACTTGGGAATTATAAATTAGGCCTTTTGATTAATTTCGATGTATTATTGCTGAAAACCGGGGTTAAAAGATTTATCAATTCTCTATAAGATGGAATCTTTCATCCCTGATCTTTTTCTACTTTTATAGAATGAAAATCAAATCAAAAATGAAACCTGTCTTTACTCATACCGTAATCAGAATCCTTCAGATTACTTTTGTCATTCTGTTTCTATTTCTTATTTCAATCTCCAGCCCTGCAATATCGCAGAAGCAGCCCATCAGCCCTTCCGACAGCCTCCACGCTGCTCACTACGAGATCCATATCAGCAACATTGATTTCCAGGCGAAGTCGATCGCCGCTTCTACGACTGTCTGGCTGACACCCCTTGAAAACCCGGTCACTGCAATAAACCTGGAATTAATTCAACTGGCTGTCACAAATGTCTGGGTGGATAATATTCCGGTAACGAATTTCGAACAGACTGACAGCTTATTGATTATTCCGATCAGCGACCCTTTACAGCCGGGAGATACGGCGATGATAAAAGTGGATTATCATGGCGTTCCCTTCCACGAAAGCTGGGGTGGTTTTCATTTTTCCGGTGAATATGCTTTCAACCTTGGTGTGGGTATTAGCACCATCCCCCATAACCTCGGAAAGAGCTGGTACCCCTGCGTGGATAATTTCACCGACCGGGCGACATATGATGTTTTCTGCACCCTGCCGGCCGGTAAGATAGCCGTCGGCGGTGGTTTGCTGGTCGAAGAGATCGATAATGGCAACGGAACCATCACCTATCACTGGAACCTTGGACAAACCGTTCCCACCTACCTCTCGTCGCTGGCTGTAGGAAATTATGTAGCTGTCAATGATACCTTTAACGGCATTAACGGCCAGGTGCCAATTAACATCTATGTCAGACCGCAAGACACCAACAAAGTGGCCGGCACCTTCGTTAACCTGAAAGAGATCCTTGCCATTTATGAAGACTGCATGGGCCCTTATTCCTGGGACCGTGTCGGTTATACCGGCACTACCATCGGCGCAATGGAGCATGCCACCAATATTTTCATCCCCCACAGCACCATCACGGGCAGCACCAGCTACGAATCGCTCATGGCGCATGAACTTACCCACATGTGGATGGGCGATAAAGTGACCTGCTCATCGGCGCAGGAGATGTGGATCAACGAAGGCTGGGCGACTTTCTTCGGAATGTATTATGCCCTTGTACTTTACGGCGACGAATCAGCCTTTAAGCAGGAGTTGCGCGTCAAACATGGTAGTATATTGCAATATTGCCATACTTCTTCTGGCGATGGTTCCTATTTCCCGCTGAACCAGATACCACAGGAATATACTTACGGCACGTCGGCATATGACCGCGGCGCCACCGTATGCCAGGCACTTCGCTTTTACCTTGGCGACAGCCTCTTCTTCGGAACCCTCACAGCTTTTATTGATGAATTTGCTTTTCAGTCAGTTTCTTCTTACGACATGCGGGATTTCATGACAAATTACACCGGCACTGATATGGGCGGTTTCTTCAATAATTTTGTCCTGAATTCAGGAACACCGCATTATTCAGTAGACTCATTCAATGTGGCGATCAGAAATAAAAGTTTCTTCGATGCCACTGTTTATGTGAAACAAAAGCGGCATGGGCCGGCGTTTACCGGCGATGGTAACATCATGGAGGTGATGTTCATGGATAATAACTGGCACTCTTATACCGATACGATCCATTTCGACGGGAAGACAGGGTTTTCCGTAACAACCCTACCCTTCTGGCCCAACGTCGTGCTGGTGGATCCGGAGGAAAAGATGTGCGATGCCACGACCGACAATTACAAGACTATTAAAACAACCGGAAATTACACTTTTGAAAAGACTTTCTTCAGTATGGATGTCGAAAATATCAGTGATTCGGCTTTCATCCAGGTCACACATAACTGGACCCCGCCCGACAGCCTGGAAGAACCTGTCGCAGGTCTGCGCCTGTCGGATTATCGCTACTGGCGGATCGACGGCATTTTTCCAGAAGATTTCCAGGCCACAGGCAAGTTCTTCTATTCCGCTAATAATTATCTTGATAATACACTGATCACTTCTTCATCCGATACCGTTATCATACTTTACCGGAGAGGGGCAATGGAAGACTGGCAGGAGGTGGAATTCGAGAAAATCGGGCCATGGAACATCGGGAACATCATTGTCGACAACCTGAAGACTGGCGAGTACACACTTGCTGTAAAAGATTCAGGTGTCGGCAGTGCGGAGCCAAATCTTCCGGAAAAAATAATTCTGGACATTTATCCGAATCCATCTTCCGGAAGTTTTACCATCATTTCCGGCAGTGAGGCTGATGGGGAGATCAGGATCTACACTAATACGGGCACATTGGTGAAGGCCTTCCCCGTCCAGGCCGGCAAGGACCTGGTCAACTGGTCGCCGGAAGGACTCGCTTCAGGGAATTACCTGGTTGCTCTTTACCGGGAAAATAGTCCCGGGCCGGAGATCAGAAAGGTCTTTTATTTGCCTTAAAGCTTAGCGTGCGATTGTATCGCATGCCTGTAAATTCATTAAGAAATAATCAACACTGCATGAAGGAAATATCATCCATCAAAGATTCCCCTCTCTCTTCCGGACGTCTGTTATCACTGGATGCGCTCAGGGGTTTCGACATGTTCTGGATCATTGGGGCCGAGGGAATTGTCCATGCGTTGAAAGAGGCAACGGGCTGGGGTTGGGCCATATGGATGTCAGGCCAGCTTGATCATGTCGAGTGGAACGGGTTCAGGTTTTATGACCTGATTTTCCCACTGTTCCTTTTCCTCAGTGGCGCGACGATGCCATTTTCCCTGACCCGCCAACTGGAGAAAGGCATCCCAAAAAAGAAGATCTATCTGCATGTGGTGCGGCGGGGATTATTGTTGGTTTTACTGGGTTGCATTTATAACGGTTTGCTGCAGTTTGACTTTGAGCATCAGCGCTATGCCAGTGTGCTGGCACAGATCGGCATTGCTTACATGCTGGCAGCTTTTATTTTTCTGAATACCGGATGGAAAGGACAGGCTGCCTGGGCGGCCGGGATCGTACTGGCTTACTGGGCAGCCATGAAACTCATTCCCGTTCCCGGCTTTGGTGCCGGCGTGCTTACCAGGGAAGGAAGCCTGGTTACCTATGTGGATCAGATGCTTCTGCCGGGCAGGTTTCATGAAGAGATCTTCGATCCGGAAGGCATCCTGGTAAAGATCCCCGCTATTGCAACAGCCCTGCTTGGCGCCCTGGCCGGCTGGTGGCTGAAGCAAAAGAAGAGTAATGAGTACCGGAAGGTTGGCTATATGGTCATGGCTTCAGTATTATTCTTCCTGCTGGCCTATCTGATCGGGCAATCTTTCCCCATCAACAAAAAGCTCTGGTCTTCCTCCTTCGTATTCCAGACCGCAGCTTGCAGCACCCTTCTTCTCGCATTGTTTTACCTGGTTATCGATGTATGGAGGATTCGTGGCTGGGCCTTTTTCTTTGCGGTGATCGGGATGAACTCGATAACGATCTATATGGCCACCGGGATGATAGATTTCTGGCACACCGCTGATTATTTTTTTGGTGGTGTCGCCCGGCTATTTGGGGAAAACTGGAGCCAGGTAATCCTGGCCATCAGTGTGGTGCTCATCGAATGGGGTTTTCTATATTTCCTGTACCGGAGGAAGATTTTCCTCAGGGTCTGATTCCTGGCCATGTGTCACGGACGAGCGCTTACTCTGGGGCAGATTTATTTATGTTTTAAATATTTAATCCTCACGTTTTTGAAGTTATTGTTTTGATTGCCAGACTTCACTTCAAGTGTAATAATTTTTTCTTTCAGATCAGTAATTCGGTGAAATTCAAAATTGTATAATCCTGTTTGCCATTCATTTAACTGTTTTTCGGAAAAACAAATAAAAGATCGGTCAACCCAATAGTAATTGTGATGGCTGCTTGTATCATTTATGTTCAATATTATTTTGGAATTATTCTCATTATCATATTCATTATCAATCAACACCTGTATAATACTTACATATTCAAAATCAGGTATATCACGGCTATTACCATTATAAATCACATTATGTGCATTCTTAGAAGTATTTATATCGCCAATTAAAAATTCTTTTACAGTTTGATAATTATTTAAATTGTAATTCTTTTTCCAGACTAAACCTTTGTACCTGTCTTCTGTTTTCAAAAACACTTTCCAGTACTTTTCCTTATCCATATCAATCCAATGAAGAATATACTCTTTGTATTGATAGGTCTGAATAATGTTAAGTGGGATGGTTAAAAATGACAAAAGAATGATAACTATTTTCATTCCCTTCACTATTCCATCCAACATGAGTGCAAAAGGGATAAAGAACACTGTATAGTAATCAATGTATGCTCTCAATCCGTAACTACCACCATAGAACCATGAATGCCAGGATGAAAGAACATAAGTAAGGATTATAAAAAAAGATACCCATGTAAAAACCAGATAGTATTGTCGTTTATAAGCTAACCATATGAGGCTAAGCAAGGAAATGAACAATATGGGAGTATAAACAAAGAGACCTTTCTTGTAACTAAACAAGATATTAAAGATCTGGGGATCTAAGAAGTTAAAACTTTCTCCCTGATAAGAATATATTAAAAATTTTCCTGTCTGCAAATACCAAAGTAAACATTGAATGAAAAATAGACCGAAAATTAAAACTATGCCGATCAGTAGTTTTTTAGGATTACGCAAAAGATGAATAAATCCATCTTTAAGAGATATTAGCGAACCAGCAAGAAAAGGAACAAATAAAATAGTGAGGACATTTATTTGACGGAGAATGATTATCAATCCCAAAAAAAGACAAGCTAAAATAAATTGATTTAAATTTCCCTTTCTAAAATATGATCTGACAAAATAAAAAAAGGCAGTAATAGCAAACAGGGAGTAAACATGGCTAAATCCCGCGTCATAATTAGTATAATGTGTTAAGGCAGTTGCAAAACGGCTGTTCCACAGGCATATTTATTTACTTTAAAGTCACCAAAATCCACATACAATTTAAGGGACTTTATTCGATCATAAAGTATGGAATCTTTTTGGACAGGAATATCTTTTCTTATAAGATCATGATGTATGAAAAGCGAAGGTAAATAATCATAATAGCCTACTCCATCTGCTTTTATAGTCTTATCAACATTGCCAATATAATTATTGATTAAAAAATAAAAATGAAAATAATAAGAATCTCATTTATAATCGATTTCAGGATCAGTTTGATATTCTTCGCTTTATACAATTTATCGCCATTGGTGTGCACAATTGATGCAGATATTTTACGCTGAGAGTAATTCCCTGTAAATCTCAAAGTTTTCCTCGTCAAAACATACAAAAATTACTTTTTCTATGTGTGTTTCTGCTGCCTGGTATTGCCTGACAGTTGTCACTGCTATCCGGGCAGCCTGTCGTTTTGGGAACCTGTAAACTCCTGTACTTATATTTGGAAAGGCAATGGATTTCAGTTCCAGTTCTTCGGCTATTTTCAGGGAGTTCAGATAGCAATTTTGCAGCAGTTCTTCTTCTCCTGAACCACCGCCGTTCCATACGGGGCCAACGGTATGGATGACAAACCTGGCGGGGAGGTTTCCTGCAGTGGTATAGACCGCCTCTCCCGTTTTACATCCGCACTGCCTGTTCCTGATCAGGATGCAATCGTCAAGGATAGCCTGGCCGCCTTTCCGGTGAATGGCGCCATCCACACCACCTCCACCTAAAAGCGAACTGTTTGCGGCGTTCACGACTGCATCAACCGCTATCTCAGTTATGTCTGCTTTCAATAATTCAATTTTCATGTTTTTGCCAGCTTAAAGAGTCTTCGGGCAACCAGGATGTTCCATATTTCCAGTGGCAAGAGAGAACCAAGGGCGAAAATCATACCGATTAGCCCTGCTGTTGCTTAAGGAAAGCATCTCAAACGTAACAGTTGATGCGAAATAAGTTGTTATTCCTATTAAACCAAGTGCCAGAGCGATTAACATGAAAGATGGATTTGTTTTTCGAAGGGTAATAAACAGAGCAAGTAAGACCAGCCCTACGAGGACCTGGTCGACAATGAGCAAAAGGTCCAGGTCAAGTAACCCGATAAACCAGTTGCTTTGAAACAGGTCGAACCATCCGGTTACAGTTTCCGGTGGCGGCCAGAGAACGAAGACAATGATCTGGATTGGAATGAACGCTGTCATCACCAATGCAGCCGTTCCGCCGATTCTGTAAAGATTCCTCCAGTCAGAGCCCGCAATTTCGCTTTCTCTAACCTGGTTTATTATTTCCATACCTGAAATTATTAAATTATTCTAATTCTTCATCATGCGTCAAAGACGCGCACTTGGAATTTAGCTTGAAATTGCATCGCGTGCCAAGAATTTACATCGCTAAATGTTTAAACGCCTCATATACGAGAAAGACAGGCCATACAATCGCTTTTAAAAATCCTAGCACTCCCATCCAGAAGCCGGTGGCACTAGAAATAAAATAAACTGCTGCTCCAATTAGGCCGAAAGCATAAACCACACCCGAAGGTGCACCGGATTGCATTTGATTTTTCATGTGTTTTTCATTTTTATTGTTTAATTAATTTCTGATGAAGCGAATTTCTGAAAAAATTTCGGGATTTTTATTTCATTTGAAAGATTTATTGGAAATAAAAATTAAAATTGCACCCATTTGGCGCGCGATTGTGTCGCGTGCCGGTATTTATCTCGTTTAAAACGAGTTGTTTTTAAGCACGCGTCACAGACGCACAGTTGCTGTCGGGCGCGATTGCTCAGATATTTATTTAATTTGAATGCAACCTTTTTATACAAATTAATGTCTATTTAATATCTGTTTTCCAGCTGTTTATATTAAATAATGTATCTGCTACATTCTAATATGCCTGAACATGATTGCCCTGATAATTTCGATTCTGTTTAGCGGGCTGTTTTTATCTAATCCTGCAGCTTCACCTCCCTGCGATCCCCCGCAAATTGTTTATTCGACCTGTGGTGGCGGAAATGTCATCATTAATTTTCAGACTACATCACCTCCCTCCTTGCTGGGATTCAATTTTTATCGAAATGGTGAATTTTTAGAATACTTACCACATACCGGCGATTCGGTTTACACTCATTATTTTACAAATCAACCCCCCGGCATTCATACTTATTGTATTACAGCGGTCTGCGATTTGGCATACAATGAATATCCCGGTGAAACCATCGAATCGGAACCTGATTGTGAAATTGTCAGTTGTATTTATGGATTCGATCTGCCGTTTGAGGAAAACTGGAACCTGGGATCATTCTCGACCAGCGATTGGGTAATAAGTTCAGATAATTGGATAATTTCTGTTGATACAGGAAATAGCGCTCCTTCAGCCGTATTCGAACCTGAAATACCTTTGACGGATTATGTTGAGTCGCTGGAAAGCTATTACCTCAATGCATTCGGTATGACCGAAGGCTATATCTTTCTCGGATATGACTTGTACTTATCATCCGCAGATAGTTCCGGAACCGAACATTTTATCGTCCAGATCTGGGACCATCAATCCGAAGAATATTCTACAGTCCAGGATTACAGCAACCAAACCGGATCATTTGGGTGGACCAGGGATACCATTAATATCAATGCATTTAGTATGAACAAAGTGTTCAGGATCAGATTTGTCGCCCAGGGTGAAAATTCTTCGCATATTCATTACTGGGGAATTGATAACATCTCTGTTTACCGGGAATGTTATCCTCCGCCCTACAGCCTGGGGTCATATCTCTTGAACGATACTTGTATAGTATTGGAATACAATGAAAATGATCAGCGGGAGCTGGTTTATATAATAACTTATGTCCAAAAGGATGGTGAATTTATTGCCATGTATTCACTCAGTGATCCCATACCCAATCCCTATTGTGTAAATGAATCCGGAGAGTATTGCTTCTTTATGTCAGCCTATTGGGCTTCTGAAAGTGATATTTGTGAAAGTGGTTTTACAGAGCCAACCTGCCAGCAGGTGAATATAAATTCTTTAGACGAAATGACAAATTCACCAATATCGGTTTTCTATAATCCGGTATATGAAATTGTAAGTGTAGAATCCCGGGAATCCATCGACCAGCTGGATATTTTCGATTTTTCCGGACGATTTGTGTGTTCTGTATCTCCTGGCACTGCTTATTTTAACAAAGATCTGTCTCACCTCAAACCAGGACTTTACCTGATCAGAATAAAGATTTCAAAACAAACTGTTACCCGGAAATTAATCATAAATTAAGGGAACATGTAAATGAGCGGGCTGTAAAAACCCTATTTTTACCCGGATTTTTTAAGGATTGAAACGGCTTTTCAAACAACTGCTCAAGTATATCTTCTTCCCCATTGGTGCGGCCATCGGGTTGGTTGTGGCCATTCTTTACCTGACACAAGAGATAAAAGAATCGCCCCGGTATATTAGACGCCATGCATTCCCCGCCGACAGCCTCTTCATCGATCTCGACAAGATCACTATGGCTAAAAAAGCGGAGGTCATCGACAGTGTCTTCACTACGATGCAGGCCAAAGCCGGTTTTAACGGATGCGTCCTTTACGGGGAAAAAGGGCGGCTTGTTTTTAAAAAGGCTTATGGTTATGATTACTTTAAAACGAAAGAGCGCCTTTCGGTTTCTTCCGCCTTCCAGCTTGCTTCCGTGTCGAAAATGTTCACCGCCATGGCCATCATGATCCTGAAAGAGGAAGGGCTGCTGGACTACGAAGATAGCGTCAGGCAGTACATTCCCGAGCTGCCTTACCCTGGAATCACCATCCGCCATCTGCTGAACCATCGTTCCGGTTTACCTGATTACATGCATTTTTCCGACAATTACTGGGATCAAACCAAACCACTGACCAATGAAGATATGATCAGGATCATGGCCGAATATCAACCGCCACGGTATTTTTCGCCCGGGAATGGATTTGATTACTGTAATTCCAACTATGCCCTCCTCGCATCGGTAGTGGAAAGGATCACCAAAAAGCCATTCGACCAGTTCATCAGGGAAAAGATATTTGACCCATTGGATATGGAAGATTCTTTCATCTACCAACTGGAAAAGGGGAAGGGAATCCCGCAATACGTGCCGGTGGGAGTCGCCGGTCATCGTCCCAGCCGGGGTATGCCGAGGGAGGAACTTAACCATTACCAGAACGGGGTCGTGGGTGATAAAGGGATTTATACTACAGTGGAAGATCTCTTTAAGTGGGACCAGGCACTCTACAAAAGCTTGCTGGTCAGCGAAGCCACGCTAAATGAGGCTTTCACAGAAGGCAGCCCGCGGTTCTCCAAATGGCGCGACAATTACGGTTTCGGCTGGCGGATCAAGGCCGACAGGATCAACACGGTTTATCATTTCGGGTGGTGGAAAGGTTTCCGTTCCTACTTTATCCGCGACCTTGACCAGGAAAAAACAATTATCGTTCTCACCAACACGACCCATTCCCTTTCTTCCGGGGTGCTGTATGATGTTCTTGACAATAAAGAGAACGAACTTGGGCCGATTTGCCCGTATTCTCAGGTAAGTAGAAGTAAAAAGAAATGATTTAAAGTTGTCACGCAAAGTTTCGCAAAGGAGACGCGATGGTATACAAAGGGACTATTGCTTTAGGGCAACACGAGTTTGAACCCGATCCCATGCACGTTCAGCAGCTCCACCGACGGATCTTCCTTCAGGTATTTCCTTAACTTGGTGATATAAACATCCATGCTGCGGGCATTGAAATAGCTGTCATCCTGCCAGATACGGTTCAGTGCCACGCTGCGGTCGAGCACATCGTTGGCGTTTTCGCATAAGAGGCGCAGCAGCTCCGCCTCCTTGGAAGTCAGCTTGTTTTCTCCGCCAGGGGTGTGCAGCAATTGCCGGTTGTAATCGAAAGTCAGCTTGCCGAGCTTGTAAACAGAGGATTTGTTTTCGGTGTCCGTACCTTCATTAACCCGCCTGAGGATGGCTTTCATGCGCATCAGCAGTTCTTCCATGCTGAAGGGCTTGGTCAGGTAATCGTCACCACCGATTTCAAATCCCCTGAGCTTGTCTTCCTGGAGGGATTTAGCCGTCAGGAAAAGGATCGGGATATGTTTATCGAGCTTGCGGATTTCCTGGGCCAGCGTGAACCCGTCTTTCACCGGCATCATCACATCAACGATGCAAAAATCGATCTTCTTCTTGTTAAAAATGTCAAAGGCTTCTTTTCCATTGATACAAAGTGTTGTATGATACCCTTTGGCCTCCAGGTAAGCTTTCAGAACCGCACCCAGGTTCTTGTCATCTTCCGCCAGTAATACTTTCAGCTCTTTGATTTCCATATCCATTATTTTCGATGATTATGAGGCAGGAATACCTCGAACTTAGTCCCTTTTTTCAGTTCACTTTCCAGCTTTATTCTGCCACCGTGACTTTCCACGACCGTCTTGACATAACTCAATCCTAACCCGAATCCTTTAAAATTATGAATATTGCCTTCCGGGACCCGGTAAAGTTTGTCGAATATCTTTTTCTGATCAGCCTTACTGATCCCGATGCCGTTATCCTGGATGGAAAGCACCAGCCCGTCCGCCGCATCCCTCGTTGCCACAATGATCTGCGGCCTGACGGGGGTGTATTTATTGGCATTGTCCAGAAGGTTTTGCACGACGTTGACCAGGTGCATGCGGTCGATTTCAACAATACTGCTCTTAGCTTGGAAATCCTTGACGATCTGGCCGTCTTTAATCTCGATCTGGATGCCTATGTTGCGGATTACTTCCGTCAGTACCTCATGCAAATCCGTCAGTTCCTTGTGAAGCACCAGGTCGCCCTTTTCCAATGCAGCTGATTGCAGGATCCTCTCCGCCATGAGACCCAGCCGCCTGTTCTCTTCACTGATGATGTTGATATAATTATGGTAAAGTTCTTCCGATTTCTGAATGTCTTTGTCGTTCAAGGCTTCACAGGCTAAGGAAATGGTCGACACCGGCGTCTTGAATTCATGCGTCATGTTGTTGATGAAGTCGGTCTTGAGTTCTGAAAGTTTACCCTGACGGAAAAACATGATCAGGGTATAGGTAAAGGATAAAATAATGATGATGACGAGGAGAATGGAGATGATCACAAGTGGCCAGACCTGGCCGAAGAGATATTGTTTTTCTTTAGGAAAATAAAGCAGCAGGAAATCAGGATGGGCATGCATGTCATCGGGAAAAAGTTCGAAATGGAAGCTTAGCTTTGGATCTCTGAGTGCCGTTTTATGAAAAGAAGTATCACTTACCGTTATTTCATCCCCAAAAGGATTAAAAACCCCAAACTCCCATTCCGTGTTCATGTTGCGCTGGTTGAACTCGTCGGTCAGCAATGAATCCAATGTCCTGAGATCGATCTTTCTCCTGGTATTCCGGTCATCCATACTGAACATCCTGTCTTCCATCAGTTCCCGTGCTATGAAAAACTTGTTGAAGAATATTTCCAGGTCCTTCCGCGTTGTGATAAGCTGCATTTCCCTGAGCATTATCTGGTTGATGGAATCAACAGCCTTTATCGTCGAATTGATATTTCTTCCCATTAGTTCCGGCTCCTGAAAACGCTTGACTATTTCCATTTTTTCCATCGTGAGGATTACCTTAAGTGAGGCTTCGTTGACCGTGCTGACGAAATTAGCCTGCTTGACCTTAAAAGCGCTGTAAATCCAATAACCCTGGATGATCATCAGCCCGGCCAGGGCGATGGAGAGCATTACGACGGCAAAGATGATCATCCGTTGCTTCATGAGGCAAAATTACTGAATTATAGAGTAATAGCCGGGGGTTTAACATATTTTAACTTTCCTTAAAGTTCATTAACATTTGGGGCAGATTTTGTGTTATATTTTTGTATCATACAATCCAGACAAATGAATCACTGGGTTATGTATTGCGCGAGTAAAGTCTGATTCATAATTTTGGTTTTTGGTCTATTGGGGGATGCGGCCCGTCGATTGACGGGCTGTATCTTTTTTAGGCCCCCATTATTTATTACTTTTGCCCTGTAAAAGAATTAATTTCATGACACATATCAGTATAGACCTGAGTAAGCTTTACAGCTTTGTCTCTGATGAAAAGATTAACAGTCTTCAGAACGAAATCGATCTGCATTACCCGTCACTTTGGACTAAAACCGGCAAAGGAAATGAATTCCTGGGCTGGGTGGACCTGCCTTCTCAATTTGATAAGGATCTTTTCCGGAGGATGGAAGAAGATGCTGCCCGTCTGCGGGAAAATTCGGAAATATTCGTGGTTATCGGGATCGGTGGATCTTATTTAGGCGCCCGGGCAGTCATCGAAGCACTTGGACACCAGTTTTACGACCTGCTGGATAAAAAGAAGTATCCCTATATCGTATATGCGGGCCATCACCTGAGCGAAGATTACATGGCCGAACTGCTGGAGATCCTTGAGCACAAGCATTATTCCCTGGCCGTTATTTCGAAATCCGGCACCACCACCGAGCCCGCTATTGCTTTCCGGATCCTGAAAAACCACCTCGAAAAGAAGTATGGCAAGGAAGGGGCGAGAAAACGCATCATCGCTATTACCGACAAGCAGAAAGGGGCCTTGAAAAGCCTGGCCGACCGCGAAGGTTATCCCACTTATGTCGTGCCGGATGATGTCGGCGGCCGGTATTCAGTGCTGACACCGGTTGGCCTGCTGCCTGTTGCTATGGCCGGTTTCGATATCCGGAAGCTTGTTGAAGGCGCTGCCGATATGGAAGCTTTTTCCCGCCGGTTTAAAACGATCGCGGATAATCCCGTCATAGCCTATGCTGCCGCACGCAATGCACTTTACCGCAGTGGAAAGACCGTCGAGATCCTGGTGAATTACCTTCCAAATCTCGCTTATCTCACGGAATGGTGGAAACAGCTTTATGGCGAAAGCGAAGGCAAGGAAGGAAAAGGCTTATTCCCAGCCGGAGTAAATTTCACCACCGACCTCCATTCCATGGGCCAATACATCCAGGAGGGAAATCGGATAATGTTTGAGACCGTGCTGTCGGTTGAGAAATGCCGGCATAAGCTCACCATCCCGCGTGCCGACGATGATGCCGACGGGTTGAATTACCTTGCCGGGCAGGAAATCAGGCATGTGAACCGGATGGCGGAGCAGGGCACTTTAATGGCTCATGTCGACGGCAGCGTGCCGAATATCCGGATCCAGGTCCCCGAGATCAATGAGTATAACCTCGGCCAGTTGATCTATTTCTTCGAGCTGGTTTGTGGCTTGAGTGGGTATTTGCTGGGGGTGAATCCTTTTGATCAGCCAGGCGTGGAAGCTTATAAAAAGAATATGTTTGCCCTGCTTGGGAAACCTAAGTAGCAGTTGGAAATCATTTATTAACCACAATAGGCACAGTAGAACACATAGAAAAACACATAGACCTATTGTGTCAACCCATGTGTTCTATTGTGTCTATTGTGTTGAAAAAAATAACTAGATGGAAAATCATTCATTTCTTGCACTTGTAACGAAACGACAAAGCGTCCGTAAGTACGACAACCGTCCGGTTGAACCTGAAAAAGTAAAGCGTTGCCTTGAAGCTGCACGCCTGGCTCCATCGGCTAGTAACAGCCAGCCCTGGAAATTTGTCGTCGTGGATGATCCGGAATTGAGTCAGAAAGTTGCCAAAGAAACCTTCGGGCCACTATCCACTTTCAATACTTTCGCCGGACAAGCCCCTGTTATCGTCGCTATCGTCATTGAAAAAATGAAGACCATCACGCAGATTGGAGCTTATCTGAAAGACAGGGAATTTCCCCTGATCGATATAGGCATTGCTGCGGAGCATTTCTGCCTCCAGGCTACTGAGGAAGGCCTGGGAACCTGCATGGTAGGCTGGTTCAACGAAGAGCCCATCAAGGATCTTCTCAGGATACCAAAGCACAAGCGGATCGGGCTGCTGATCACACTGGGATATTTCCCGGAGAATTATCCGCTGCGCAAGAAGAAAAGGAAGGGACTTGAGGAAGTGGTGAGCTATAATAGATATTGAGCCAATTTTCAATTAACTATCTTTGCGGCAAATTAATTAATAATGGAAAACCAGGTAAAAAAACTGCATTACGATGAACTCCTGGAAATCCTTCGTCAATACGATACGGAATCCATCTTTGATAAAGTAAATATGATCCCCGACAGCGAGGATCTCCAGGAAGCTATCTCAGAATATATCAACCTTCGCTCATTTGTCAGACGCTCGGTGCTCGGCATCGATATTTACCGTTATGGCCTCTATAAACACCTCGAGCAGGTGCTCATCCCGCCCCTGTTCAAGATCCTGTTCGAAAAAGCCATCCGGCTTTGCCTGGAAAACAACCAGTTCATCTTCCAGCGCTATACCAAGGAAAAGATCGAGAAATCATTCATCAGCACCGGCGACGGCGGGTTCGTGATCTTCGACACGCCTCTCCATTCCCTTTTCTTCGCCATCAATTTCGAAATGGTGATCAGGGCTTATAATTCCTATCATCTTTACCCCAAGCTACGGAATATCATCGGCAGCCTGAGCCTGCGCTATGCCGTCAGTTACGACACGATCTTCCATTTCGACAACAATTTTTATGGAAGCGCCATCATTAACAACGCCCGTATACTCGATAAAGATACCCTCAACCGCTGCCTCATCGACCAGCAGACCTACGACTGGTTCCTGATCAGCATCGACGGGCTCGAAAACCTCCAGGTGCTTACCATAGATGAAATCGCAAATATTTACGATTTTCTCGATTATGACCGGAAATTTCTCACCGAAGGGGAAAATGAGATCCTTGATAATAATACCTCGCGCCGGTCAGGGATCATCAATTCAGATATCCTGAAAGTCGGGCAGATCCAGTCTAAAGAATCATTGATCAATATCTACAACCTTCACCTGCAGGTAACTATGAAAATCTTTTCCGACCGGAAAGTGGAAAGCAAACGGACGATCACCGTTAGCCTTGGGAATCTCAATACTTCAGGGATTTGAGAAATGTTTTATGTAGTATGTTCTAATTACTAAGTATTTCTATTTATTTCTACATATTTCTATATATTTCAGACTTCCTTAATAATTAGAACATACAACATAGTAAATAGAAAATACGACTCTATTTCTTCTTTAAAACAATCTTCCGCCAGTTAACATTTTCCCACGCTGTCAGCATTGAACGGAATTCATCCATATTATCGGAAGTGATCACGTCATGTGAATTTTCAAAGGAACGTACAATGGTCACCGTCTGCCCTGACTGTGAAATATGGATCTTGAGCTCACCCAGCACATTTTTAATTTCCAGGTCAACCGGAGGTGTAAATAATTCGTATTCAGCCGGGATTTCTATCTTGTATTTATAATTTTCCCAGAGTTGATAATCGAGTTTGACGGGTGTCGTGCCCGATCCGCTGAACTGGCCCAGGTTCCATGCATCAAAACCGGTTTTGTACCTGGGAAGTTCGAAAAAGATAAAGCCGTTGTAATCTGTTTTTATGATTATTGGTATAGTGGTTATTAGTGACTTGGATTTAAGTTCGGACAATTGTTTAAGCTCTGTCTTATCAATTTGCGCAGAAGTAATATCCCCTGCAAGTAAATTTTTCACATAAGAAGAATCCTTCCTGAGCCGGAAATACGGGTTCACGATGCCTTCCAATTCCAATTCCATCTCACCACCTACCGTCTTATCGTCATACAGTCTTATCTTCGCCTCCATCTGCAAAAGATTGGTCTGGGGCTTTTCCTGGAATGTCCGCATCGATTCAATGGCCCCGTCAAGCTGGATCAAGGTTTTATCGAGCACATCGTAGATCAGGTTCTGGGATTGTTTCTGGTTGACGGAAAGATAGATCCTTCCGGTTTCTTTTGGGTTGACCTGGACAAGATAGCCGTCGAACACGGCCAGGTTGCCCATTTCACGGCTATACCAGCCGACAGGCACCGTTGCCACGGCACAGGCATTGATATTGGCCATCTTCAGCATTTCGGCCAGCAATATGGCTTTCTCCAGGGTGTTAGCATTTGCACTTTTCCAAACCTCAGCGGGCGTACGGACGCGGTAACCGGTGTAAACCAGCGGTATATCGGCCAGCTTCACTTTATCGATCACTACCTCCTGCAAAGCGAGGATGATGTCGAGATCGTTCTTTTTGTCTTTAGTCACGGATTCAACACGCCGGCTGATCTCAGGACTAACCGAACTTTTAAATGCCGGCTGGTTGACAAAAGAAAAATAAGCCCAGGTCATATCTTTGGCTGCACTGAAAATAAGATTCGCTTTCCGCTCCAGGTCCTGGTTGGCAGACCGCGGCAAGGCCTGCACATTCCTGAAATTCCAGAGATAAGTTAGTTGTCCGGCAAGCTCGGTGATGTCCGGAGCGGTACGGCTGTTCAGCAGCCTGTACTGGAGATTCAGGATCTGGGGGATCCGGATGATGATGCTCAGGTCTTTAACAGGGGCATTCTCCCCGATTTCTTCCATCCCAAAGAAAAACGGCAGAAATCCCTTCGCGGTCTGGATCGTATAGTCGAGGGTGATCACGCAGCCTTTCTCCGTAGCGGTATGCGTAACAACCATCTCCCGAAGGTGGTTATAAGCCGCAACATCCCTGGCAAAACCCGGCAGAACTTCATTAAAGGCATTTTCCGGTGCTATGACTTTTTTCCCGTCGGCCATTACGGTATAGGCTTCATTAATCTTCAGCTTCTGGTATTCGGGATTATATACGATAAAAGTCTCGCCGTACAGCCGCTGGAAAGAGAAGTAGGTCAGCAGTTTTAATTCTTTACGGTAATGGTAGTCATAGCTTCCATCTTCATGAAGGATATATTCCTTGACTACTTTGATGTATTCGGCATCCTGGTTTTCATTCTGTGCCTTTAGCACAGGTATGGATACTAAAAAAAATATAGCCAGAATAATGACAAAATAGCTTTTCTTCATAGGGTTTCAGGTGTTAATTATGAATTATTGGTATATCATTATTTAAAATCTTCTGTTTCTGATTAAATTTCCTTATCCCCTACGGGGAACTTATTCTAAATTTTATATCATTCTTCTACTACAAAACTTTATCCCCTACGGCAAATTCTGCATAGCAGATAAAGTTTTGTAGAATAAAAGTTGCCCTATAATCCATATACCTCGTAGATGTTTAACAATTAATTATTCATTTTTCTATGCTCTGTCCTCTTGGATAACGCCTTAATGACCACCTAATGACTACTTAATGACTACCTAACGACTAATGACTAATGTCTAATGTCTAATGACTATCCTTCTTCAGGATCACCGGTTCATCGATAAATTTGGTCTGCGCCAGGGTGGCTTTACGGAATGAAGGCCACTCCTGCGGCTGATAAATCCGCTTGTTATAATTGGCAAGCTGGCTCATCCTGAGCGTATTGCCATCCGGGCTCATCTCGTAGGACCCTTCGAATGAAGCTGTTGTATCGGAAAATGTTTCTGCTTCGGGCCGGTAAATGATCTGGTATTTGCCAGGGAGCGTGATCGACTCGGTCAGTTGCACCTGCCGTGAACAACGGTCCCTGAAAGGGTACACTTTAGTTTCAGCATGGGTATCCATAGAAAGATTCCCTATTGCCCGCCGCAGGAAACCTGATGCTATGAATGACTTAACAATCATTTCGTCACCGTTCACAATGGCATAAAACGGTATCCGGTATTTCAGGACGATCCGGATCGGCTCTTTCTGGTAATCGTAAGGATCTCCATAGTCCACCGAGAGCATTTCCGCCGCTGGATTGATGCGTTTCAACTCCATTTCAAGGTTATGGTCCCACTGGTCTTTGTAACTGCCGGTGAACATGCGGCGGATAGCGCCATCCGACTGCCCTTCGGCCCGAATCGTCAGTTCGCCTTCCAGCGTTCCTTCCGGAGATAATGTCGACGTCCCGAAAATGCGGATATAATGATTTTCAGGTGGAGAAACGGGCGTGATTGCCAAATCGGATCCTTCGGGCAGGCCCCTGAGGAAATTCTGCTGTTGCTCAGCGCTCGACCATAGTTCACGGATAAAAGGAACCCAGGTGGGATCAAGGAGGTGATATTCACCATCGGAAAGCTTCACTAATGTAACGCTGTGATTGAACTGGTCGGCCGGGATGTAATCGATGCGCGAGCCTGCCATGGTCATGGCGGCATACGATTCGAAACCCGCGGCCCGCAGCATGGTCACCAGCATACCCGCCTTGTCTTTGCAGACGCCGCAGCGGTCGGTAAAGGTCATCTCGCCTTTGTGCAGCGTGTAGCCTTCGCCACAGCCCATCGAGATGCCGGAATAACGCACTTCATCGGCTACCCAGTGGGTGAGAAGCGAAACCGAATCCATCTCGGTCTTGGCATTGACAAGGATCTCATCGACTTTAGCCTTGATCTCCGGTGTCCAGTCGAAACTGCCGAAGTCTTCATTAACCTGGTAGAACCATTTCGATTTGGCATACCAATCGGGACTGGTCGACAGCAGCAGCTTGGGCGCCACATCGGAAAGATCGACCATGCCGGGCTCTCTTTTCAGCGGCTTGACATCTTTTTTTGAAAATGTATAGACCATCATATCACCGTGCCTGACGGCTGATGATTGCACTTCCCCGTTGTAAAACTCGTATTGAAGGACTTTATCGGCAGGAATGCTTGCACGATAGACTTTTTCGATGATCGGATCGTCGCTGTAAAACGTCACGATATCGTAGAAATGGCCGCGCATCGGCGGGATGTAGCGGTCGTCGTCGCCTTGCTCATCCGTCAGCAATGCGTAGGTAAAGCCCTTGCGGAAAAGCCACACTTCGACGGCATCGCCCGGTTCAAGCCTTCCCACTTCGATCATCTTTTCCCTGGCGCCCCAGTAGATGGCGCGGGCCGGGGCCGGGTAGTCGAGGACAGGATTAGTAACCTCAGAACCTCCTCCACTTCCCTCATCCATGCCTCCATGCCCCCCTGCTTCCACGCTTCTATAAACCACCACTTTTTTAATATCGACATAAGCCGACAACGGGTCATAATCAAATTTGATGACGTTCAGTTGCAGGGCTCCGGCAGGGGTTAGCACCTTATAGAGCCGGTGGATGTTTACATACGTCAGGCCGGTTTCACGGACATCGGCAAAAGTGCTGTCGAACACCACCACCAGGTTGGCGCCGGGGTAATCGGCGGCATTGATGGATTTAAGGCGGTCTTCCGTTGGGCCGGAGAAGGCTGTGAATAAGCTTCCGGTGAAGAGGAGAAAGAGAAATATTCGTCGTAGCATAAGTCTTGATTTTGATGAAATTGAAAAGGGGAACAATATTAGGAAAAATTCCGGGATTTTGTACGAAAATAGCACACAGATAACACGGATGCGACGGATTTACACGGATTAAGACTTTGATTTACAATTTACAGTTTTAGATCTAAGATCTTAGATCGAAATTTGTAAACTGTAAATCAGTGTATATCCGCGTCTTGATCTGCGTAAATCAGCGAGAAACATAATTACATTCCTATGCAACCATTCTGAGCTAAACCTTGTCTTAATATATGTTCTTTCTTTCCATCCGTGATACGTCTCTTTGTCATTATTAATTAACCAACGCCATGATGAAAAAGTTATACAGTTTGATTTTAATGCTCTGTTTGCTCCTGCATGGAGTTATAGCATTTTCCCAGGCTATACCCGCTGAGTCAGAGATTTTACCAAACCAAAATATGACTGATTCCAGGCTATTTGTTCATGCTACTGTCATGGATGACGATACCTGGTGCGAAGTTGTCTGGGGTTGGTATCCTTCTTACTGGGAACTGGTTTACGATGATGGTGAAGCTGATGACTATTTCATTTATGCAAGCTCCGGAAGCATGAATGCTAACAGGTTCACCCCTTTCGGTTACCCGATAATTGTAATCGGAGGCCGGATCTATGTGGGTGACGGCTCTTTCCCCGGTCCGTTCCTGGGAACATCTTTCCAGGTTTTGGTTTACGATGATGACGGCGAAGACGGTCTTCCCGGCACCGCGCTCGATTCCATGACCGTTACCGTGAATAACTATGGCTGGGTGGAGTTTGAAGGCATGACGGCAAATATTTCCGAAGGTGACTTCTACCTTGCCATGAAACAGACTGCTCCATCTCCAAACGCAGCGCCTGTTGGTGTGGATAGCGATAATCCAACTTATTTTATCAGCTACTGCTATTTCCAGGGCGCACCCGGCTGGGTAGTTTCCCCGCTGCAGGATTTCATGATCAGGGCATGGGTAGATGATTATGAAGAACCATCAAGGGATATTGATTATTACCAACTTGACCGCTTTTCCGGTTTCGATCCGGATGGCTCTCCTATTCTTGGCGATACGACTTTGTTGGATACTACCTCTAATGTATATTATAATGATACCAATTGGGCCGGATTGGTGGAAGGTTATTATGCTTATGGTTTGAAAACGCACTTTACGAGCGGCGAATGGTCGGATTACGATGTTTCCAATATTGTACCTCATTTATATAATCATGATTTGGCTATCAATGTTGATTTATGTGATACCACCTGGCCGGATTTAACGGAAGTCGCTTTGGAAGGAACCAATTATCCCTATAGGTCATACTCTTTAAACGGTTCGGGAACGTTGCTTTTTGAGGATGTTTATGAGGGATACTATACCATCACGGCAACCGCTCCGGGTAATTCAGCATATATTTTGGAAGATGTTTATTTGAATGATGATTCGACAATAAACATATCACTGATATGCCCTCATTATCCTGCCAGGAATACATTCGCAGATCCGGTGACGCTGCACGCATCCTGGGATCCGCCACAGGTAGTCTTGCTGGATGATGATTTTGAACAGGATGGATTTCCTCCTCCCGGCTGGCAGGCATTAAGCGAAGGGAACGGATGGTTCAGGACAAACGACGGAAGCGGCGCCGGATGGAGCATCCCCGGGTGGGACAGTTATTATGCCTGTACCAATGATTTGCTGGCGGAAGATAATAACGGGAGCATGGATTATCTGATCACACCTGTTCTTGATCTCAGGTACACGTATAATTTTATCCTTTCATTCTATAGTTATTTTGACGGAAGTAACGGGCAGGAGGCTTTTGCAGAATACAGCCTGGATGGCGATCCTTTCTGGGATACATGGGATCAGATTGAACCTTCAACAACCTGGGAACTAATTGAATTTAACATAGTTTCCTTCTCAGGTCCGGAAAGCGAACCGGTTTGGTTTGCTTTTCATGCAGATGATAACGGGCAGGATGCATCCGGCTGGGCCATTGACGATGTAAGAGTCTATTCGCCTGATCCGCCTGCCTCATTGATCGATTACTATGTTTATCTCGACGATTCCTTGATAGCGATAACCGATACAACTTCCATAAATTTGCCCGTTCTTCCCTATGGACAGGAATATACCCTATGTGTGAAATCACATTACCCTTCCGGACTAAGTGAAGCGGAATGCACAACATTCACATCAGTTTACCTTTACCCCCCGTCATGCTTCTACCAGGCTGATACCGGGAATCAGCCACTGATCATCTGCCCGCCGCTGGATTCCACAGGAACTGTTCCTTTTAATTTTATGGGATATAATCTGTACCTAAATGGTAGTTTCATTACTTTTTTACCTTCTTCAACAACAACTTATGATCCGGAATGGCCTTCTCCAATCCATACAGATGCCGAACTTACCTGTGTGTTTGATCTTACCCCTTATGGCTATCAGGGTGAAACCGGGGAATCAATGCCACAATGGACCAATTATATTATGAGATGGGGGTATCCGCTTGATTTCCTGGAAAACTGGAGTTTAGGGAATTTTAATGAGAATAACTGGACTGCTGAAGGGCCAAACTGGTCGATTACCGGCCAGGTTGGGAATCCCTCCCCGGCAGCAGAATTCACCTGGGATCCAATCCAGAACGATTACTCCATGAGCCTGGAAAGTTATCCTTTCCTGGCGGATTCAATGTTTGCCGGGCAGATATATATGGATTTTGATATCAGGCTGGATAATGCGATGACAACCGGAACTGAATTCATGAATGTCGAAGTCTGGGACTGGGAAAGCCAGGCGTGGTCAACAGCAAAAACTTATTTGAACGACTACGGTAGTTTTGGCTGGGTATCTGAACATCTTGAGATTACTGATTATGCGATAAATAAAGTCTTTAAGATTCGTTTTACTGCTCAGGGTGAATCATCAGTAAACCTTTTATGGTGGTTAGTCGACAATATCCATGTTTACCGGGATTGTAATGAACCTTATAATTTGGACGTTATGGGGAGTTATAATGGAATACAACTCACATGGGATGGTATTGAATACGATCAGTGGATTCATTGGGATGATGGTGTATATTCAGGTACCTCGATCGGTACAAGCGGTGCTGATCATTTTGATGTCGCAGCCCGATGGATTCCTTCCCAGCTGGCAGATTATGATGGTTATTCATTAACACAAATCGCATTTTTCCCGGGAGAAGAAGCAGCAACATACCAGCTTAGGGTATGGATAGGACAAGGTGCCGCTAACCTGATCGCTGATCAGCCGGTCGAGAATCCTCTTATTGACCAATGGAACATTGTAACGTTGACTACGCCTGTAGTCCTGGACGTTTCAAAAGAATTGTGGGTAGGTTACCGTGTGAATAATTCTACAGGTTATCCGGCAGGAGTGGATAACGGTCCTGCAATCGACGGATACGGCAACATGGTAAACCTTGGAGGTTGGCAAACCTTATTGCAAATTAACCCGGAACTGGATTTTAACTGGAACATCCAGGCTTATCTTTATAAAAATATTCAATATAACAGTTCGATAAAATATGCGATTTACCGGTATGATGACGCCGGGCCTTATTTCCTTAGAGATTATTCGGATCAGAATTTCTATATGGATGATTCTGTATGTGGACTTCCTCCCTTTTTTCATGGATATAAAGTTACTGCCCTTCATATTAGTGGAATTGACACCTGTGAATCGGATTTTTCAAATGAAGGATGGGAGAGTTGTGATGGACTAAATGAAAATAATCAAGAATCTTATATCAACATTTACCCAAACCCATCAAATGACTTTATAAGGATTGAATCTTCCGAAGAAATGAGATTTGTCAGCTTTTACAACTCCTTCGGTGAATTGATGTTGAAGAAAAAGGTTGATGACAGACAAATAGAAATTCCTGTGATGGATTATACGGCAGGGATTTACATGATCAGGGTTGAGACGGGGAAGGAGATGATTTCAAGAAAGGTATTGGTAATGCACTAAGAGATTGATTTACAATTTACAATTTACAGTTTAAGATCTTAGATCTTAGATCGGAGTTTGTAAACTGTAAATCAGCGAATATCCGCGTCTTAATCTGCGTAAATCAGCGAGAAACTTAAATAACATTCAAAATGCAACCATTCTGAGCTAAACCTTGTCTTAATATATGTTCTTCCCTTCCATCCGTGAAACGTGTCTTTGTCATCAAGAAACAACAATTGCCATGATGAAAAAGTTATACCGTTTGTGTTTCGTGCTTTTCTTTCTCCTGTTTGGAGATATAGGATTTCCCCAGGCTGTGCAACCCACGTCTGAGGTTTTACCAAGCCGGGCAATTACTAATTCCAGGTTCACTGTCGTGGCCGCTGTCATGGATGACGACACCTGGTGCCACGTAGAATGGCCCGGTCGGTCTTATTACCTGGAACTTTTACACAATGACAGGGAAAAGGAAATTGATTATTACCAGATCGACCGTTTTTCCAATTTCGATCCGAACGGCTCTCCTCTGCTTGGCGACACGACATTTCTGGACACAACCTCCCTCTCGGAATATCATGATTATGATTGGGCCGGATTGCCGCAAGGGTGGTTTGCTTATGGTGTAAAATCGCACTATACCAGCGGGGAATGGTCGGATTACAATGTTTCTAATGTTGTAGGACATCTGAATTCATTTACTGTATTCATCAGTGTTATTTTATGCGACACGACCTGGTGGGAATATACCGTTTTAACAGTTAACGGAGTAGTTTACCCGATCGATATGGAGGGTGGAAGCGGATCAATTACTCTTGAGTTTTTTTCACCAATACATTGTGACATTACAGTATATGCGCCTGGAAATGATTATTATATTCTTGAAAATCAATATATTGGTCCTGATAAGGTTTTTAATATAATGCTATCGTGCAGACATTATCCCATAAGGAATTTATCTGTGGATCCGGTATCGCTGCATGCAACATGGGATCCACCTCAGGTAGTTGGTCTCGATCAGGATTTTGAAGATAATATTTTTCCTCCAGCCGGCTGGCAGGCATTAAGCGAGGGGAATGGCTGGTTCAGGACCAGTGATGGAAGCGGCGCCGGATGGAGCATTCCAGGGTGGTATAGTCATTATGCTTGTACCAATGATTTGCTCCCTGGAAACGGGAATAACGGAAGCATGGATTATCTGATCACTCCCGCTCCTAATCTTGACTACAGGTTCAATAATTTTCTTTCATTTTACAGTTATTTTGACGGAAGCAACGGGCAGGAAGCATTTATAGAATACAGCTTTGATCGTTCAAGCTGGGATACATTATATCAGCTTGAGCCTTCAACATCCTGGGAATTGATTGAACTTGACCTCAGCGCCTTCTCAGGCCCTGAAAGTGAAACTATTTGGTTTGCTTTCCATGCCGATGATAACGGGCAGGATGCCTCCGGTTGGGCAATTGATAGCGTGCGGGTTTATTCGCCCGAGCCTCCTCACACGTTAACCGGTTACTGGGTGTTTCTCAATGATACTTTGATTGCAACCACTGATACGACTTTCCTGGATCTGCCCGCCCTTTCCTATGGCCAGGAATATACCCTCAATGTAAAAGCACAATATACCAGTGGTTTGAGTTCATCGGAATATGTATCATTTATATCGGAATATTTGTACCCTCCCTCATGTTTCTACCAGGCCGATACCGGGCTCCTGCCACTCATCATGTGCCCGCCGATGGATTCCACAGGCGCAATTCCTCCTGGTTTCCTGGGATATAATCTTTACAGGGATGGGGATTTTATTGAATTTGTACCATTTGGGCCAATTCCGCCAATATATGTAGATGAGGGTTTACAACCGGGAATCTATCAATACGAACTTACGGCATTATACGATCTTACTTCTTATGGATATCCGGGCGAAACCGGGGAGTCTATGCCACTGGAAACCGAATTTATTTGCAGATATGGTTATCCGCTTGATTTCCTGGAAAACTGGGATTCAGGGAATTTTGATGAAAATAATTGGACTACAGACGGGCCAAACTGGTCAATTAACGGCCAGGCAGGGCACCCGGCACCAACTGCCGAATTCACCTGGGATCCGATCCAGAGCAACTACTTTATAAGTCTGGAAAGTTATCCCCTCCAGGCCGATTCTATGTCTGAAGGCCAGATATTCTTGGATTTTGATATCAAGTTAGATAACGTTATGCAGACAGGAAGTGAATTTATGTTTATTCAGGTCTGGAACTGGGAAAGCCAGGTGTGGGCAACAGCAGACATCTTTTCAAACCTGGAAGGAAGCTTCGACTGGGTGTCGGTACATCTTGATATCACTCCACTGGCAATTAGTCAGATCTTTAAGATTCGTTTTTCTGTCCAGGGTGAGAATTCCATAAACATTTTAAGCTGGTGTATTGATAATATCCATGTTTACAGGACTTGTAAAGCACCCTATGATCTGGAAGTTCATGCGAATTATTTTACTGGCGATATTGAATTAAATTGGAAAAGCCCGTTAGGTATAGGTTTTGTAGATCAATGGATTTATTGGGATGATGGGGTAAATGCAGGCAATTCAATAGGTGTTTCCACTCCGTTGGATATTGATGTTGCAGCACGATGGGAGCCGGCACAGCTAACAGATTTTGAAGGTGCTTCTGTAATACAAATCGCCTTCTTTCCGGCAGAAGAAGAGACAACCTACAAGGTCAGGGTTTGGATTGGTGCCGACGCAGCTAATATGGTCGTAGATCAGGAAGTGATTTCCCCTCTTATCGGACAGTGGAACTACGTTACACTGGATACACCGGTGCCGATCGATATCACCCAGGAATTATGGGTTGGTTATCAATTTAACGGATATACCGGATACCCTGCAGGCGTCGATGATGGCCCCGCCATAGATGGTTATGGCAACATGTTGAAATTCGGAGATTGGCAAACCTTGCTGGAAATCGATCCAGAATTGGATTATAATTGGAATATAGAGGCTCATATTCAATCTCTCGATGATAAAAATAGGGATTCCCAAAATTCGGTTAAATATGCCATTTACCGGTCAGATGACGGGGAACCTTATTTCCTCAGAGAATACTCGGATCAGAATTATTATCTGGATGATTCCGTGTGTGGAGGGATTAATTATCACCTCTATAAAGTTTCCGCACTTTTTATAAACGAAAATGACACATGTGAATCAGGTTTTTCAAATGAAGGATGGGAAGGATGTCCCGGAATTGTTGAAAACGAAAATGATTCATTATCCATCTACCCGAACCCAAGCTCGGATGTGATCCGGGTCGAATCAACAGAAACCTTGCATTCTGTCAGCATTTACAACTCCTTTGGTGAATTGATGTTGAAGAAAAAGGTTGATGAAAGGCAGGTTGAAATAACGGTTAGGGATTATCCGGCAGGGGTTTACATGATCAGGGTTGAGACGGGGAAGGAGATGATTTCAAGAAAGGTATTGGTAATGCACTAAGAGATTGATTTACAATTTACAATTTACAGTTTAAGATCTTAGATCTTAGATCGGAGTTTGTA